>QGCY01000048.1_pt1 | contig 34508 bp, 20 predicted proteins | sample 4708041 | NCBI WGS metagenome assembly QGCY01 (sample SAMN08941164, study PRJNA450518) | Sediment metagenome, whole genome shotgun sequencing project. | biome: grassland soil; feature: grassland; material: soil; isolation source: soil 14 days enrichment with methanethiol and mixed carbon source ... | reverse complement strand
CTGTAGAAGTTGTTGATGCAAAAATTATTGAAGCTTTTTTTGCTAAATCCTTTTGGTCTTTTGCAGGTCTATTTGGTATAAAAACATCATCTCTTAACAACTGTTCTTGCAATTGGTTCATATACTTTTTACCTACTTCTCTAGGCAATAGATTCTTTTTGTTACAAATAGCTGCAGCTGTACCTACAGCTTGACCTTGTAATGCACATGTTGCCATTATTCTACTTGATGATAAGGCTATATGAGTTTGACTTACATTACGACCTGCAAATAGCAAATTATCAATATTAACAGAATACAAACTTCTAAAAGGGAACTGATACACTTTCTTAAAATGATAGTGAAAATAACTTGGTGGTTCAGAAATATTTTCAATTCCTCCAGGATTGTGTTCATCTAAAGACCATCCTCCAAAAGCAACTGCATCCTCAAAATGTTTGTGCTCTGTCATGTCTTTTTCAGACACAATATAATCACCAATAAAACGTCTAGATTCTCTTCTACAAGGTAAAGAACCCACCCAATCTAAAGCCAAATTTTCAGCCTCTGGAAACTTCCCAGAATTCTTAATATAGTCCCAAACTCCGTGTAAATACGCCATTAATTTGTGTCTGTTTTCTTCAAAATCGCCAATAATATCATCATCACTTCCAATTTCTATCCACCAAATTCCATCTTTAAACCATTTAAAATGTCTTCTAGGATGTGCACCTTTGTGCGTATATTTTATAGCATAAGAAGGTGGATTGTATTTCATAGGACGTCCCATATCTTTAGATGACATTAATAAAGTTGCGCCCATTTGCCAACCATCTGCAACATCTGGAGCATACGTTTCATTAAATTCTGCTTTTCCTTCTCTACCTGTTCTGTACTTTGCACCAGAAGTTGCCGCTAATAACCCATCACCTGAACAATCAATAAAAATGGATGCATTAATGGTAAATAATTTTTCTGTAGTTGCCTGCCAACACAAAGCCGATTTTATGGTATTTCCATCCATAATTGCCTCTATAGCTTGTGTATTTAACATTAAAGTTAAATTGGGTTCACGCACCACAAAATCGTACATTACATGATCAAAAACGGGATAAGACTCTTGTTCGTTTTCAAAACGATTGTGTAGTAATAATTCTTCTATAATTCCTGTTTCACGCTCTGCTTTTCCATTGATATTATTGACACCATTTAAATGCACGCGCATTTCACTAGATGCGTTTCCTCCTAAAACTGGTCTGTCTTGAATTAACACGGTTTTTGATCCATTTCTTGCAGCAGCAACAGCAGCACAAATACCTGCAGCTCCTCCACCAATTACAGCAACTTCATAGTTTTTAGTAATTTTTCTATTTGGCGTGCCAGATTTTCCATTGCCTAAATGAAACCATTTGTCTTTTGTTTTATCATAAATGATATTTTCTGAACTGCTGCAAGATGTTAAAACTACTGCTGGAATTGCAGTTGCTGCTGCAACAGTTGCTCCTTTTTTAAAAAAATCTCTACGTTTCATTTTCTGTTATTTTAATGGTTTGTTTCCTTTCCAACCTTTGTTAAACTGCTTTATTAAAAGCTGAACCAATTCTGGATTTTCTCTGGCTATATTTTTACTTTCTTTTGGGTCTTTTTTATGATCATACAATTCAATAAAAACAGGTTCTTTTTGAGGTTGAGTTCTATCTTTCCAAAGAATTAATCTATGTTGATTTGTGCGCATAGCATAACCCATTAAATTATTTTCGAACAGATCTCTGTTCCATTTAACGCCTTGTTGTTTTTTTATTTTTGCCTCTACTTCTTTTAATAATGGGCCAAAATAGGTTTGACGCATTGCAGGACGAATTGGATAAGCACCCCATTCTCTTAATGCTGGTGATGGAAATTGACTAAAAGCTGCTGATTTCCATTCGGTTTTTGGATTCTCTATCAATTTTGTAAAACTTGTTCCTTCAACGTGTTTTGGCGTTTCAAAACCTGCTAACTCTGTTAATGTTGGATACATATCAACCAACTCAACCAATGCTTTTGTACTTTTTCCCTGACTCTCTTGAGGCATATTTGGAGTCCAGATAAGTAGAGGAACTCTAGTAGCAATCTCGTAGTTTGTGGCTTTACCCCAAATACCCATATCACCTAAATGCCATCCATGATCAGACCAAACAATAATAATCGTATTTTCACGTAAACCTTCTTTTTCTAGTGCATTTAACATTTTACCAATTTGCGCATCTACATAACTTACACAAGCCAAATAAGCATGCTTTAGAGTTAAGGCAAGTTCATCATCAATTTTTCCTTTTTTGGGGATGTTACTTCTTACTCGTAATTCAAATGACGGATGTAAACCCATAGTCGCACTATTTTTTGGAGCATCATTTTGGGTTGATAATTTAATTTTATCTCTATCATATACATCCCAATATTTTTTTGGAGCTACCCAATTTAAATGTGGTTTATTGAAACCTAATCCTAAAAAAAATGGTTTATCAGGATTCTTTGCATTCATTTCTTTTAAGGTAGCAATAGCCAACTCAGTATTATAACCATCTGAATACGTATAATCAGGAACATCAGCTTTTTCAAAAGCAACTCCAGAAGCCAATCCAAAACGTGCAACGTTGCCATATTTAGCATTCATTTCTTTACGTGTTTTGGCACGTGCCTCGTTGTTTTCTTTAAATGCAAAACCAACTGGTTTTGGCAAATGATTTAAGCTATCTAAAGCTGGTAATCTACTCCAAGACAATTCATCATCCTTATCTCCATGATGAAAAATTTTACCTGTATACACCGTTTCATAACCATTGTTTTTAAAGAACTGAGGTAATGTAATTACATCAGGATTTGCTTCTCTAAATTTGATATAATTATGAAAAACGCCACTACTTTCAGGGCGAATTCCTGTTAATAAACTTGCTCTTGAAGGACCACAAATGGCTTGTTGGCAATACGCATTTTCAAATAATAATCCTTGACTTGCCAATTTATCTAGATTTGGACTGATGGCAATGTTAGAACCATAACAACCCAATTCTGGACGTAAATCATCAATACCAATAAATAGAATGTTTGGTTTTTGCTTTTTTATAGCAGGTTTTTGCTCATGAGTTTTACAACCAAAAAATACAATTAGAACTACAAAAAGATAAAAATTTCTCATGATTTATTGGTTTTTGGTTGCCTATAAAAATTATTGAACAACAATTTTTTGGCTCAATATTTTATTATCAGCTTTAATTTTTACTAGATAAACACCATTAGTTATTTTTTGTTCTAAGTTTACAATGAACTTATTATCACTTCTTTTTTTCAAGTTTTTATTTTGATAAACCTTAACACCTTGAATATTATAAATAGATACATCAACAGTTGAAACATTACTATTATCAAGATTAAATTGAATACTATTTTTTACTGGGTTTGGATAAAAACTTAGCAAATTACTATTATATAGCTCTTCATTAACACTTAATGCACTTCCAAAAGTCTCCTCAAAATTTGGCATATTGTTGTTATTCCAATTTGTTTCAGCACTTGAAGCGTGAAACCATAAAGGCTCTACAAATGTTTTGGCAATGTTCGCTCCTGCAACTTTTAATTCTTGTAACAATTGAGGATTAGATGTACTCAAATTCGTTTTTTCGCCAATATCATTTTTAAGGTTATACAATTTCCAATCTTGATTATTGTTTAATCTATATGCTTTCCAGTCTCCTCTTCTTATGCCCACTCTATTAGAAGCATTGTCGTGTCTTATGGACATAATTACCTCATTATTTGGTCTTGAATTTGTGTTATTAATTATAGCATCCCAAACATCTAAACCATCTAATTGTTTGTTTTGTTGGATAGTAGCCCCTGCAATACTTGCAAAAGTTGGATAAAAATCTAAAGCACTAATTGGGTAATCATAATTAACTCCTGCAGGAACAGTATTTGGCCAATGAAAAAAAGTAGGTACTCTAAAACCACCTTCTAAAGTATCTCCTTTTTGACCAGAAAGAGGTCCATTATTTGCGGCAAATTGTAAACTTCCACCATTATCACTAGTAAAAACAATTAAAGTATTTTCATAAATGTTATTGGCTTTTAATGCATCTGAAATTCGTTTCATAGCTCTATCTATAGCATATACCATAGCTGCATATTTTCTTCTATCAGAATTTGATATATCTTTAATAACATCAACATTCATATCTTCAGTTTTGGCTTCTAAAGGTGAATGTGGTGCATTGTAAGACATAAACAAAAAGAATGGTTTGTTGGTGTTTACAGACTCATTAATAAAACGTATTCCTTCATTTGTTAACTCATCTGTAATGTATTCATCATCATCTGTAACTACAGTTCCATTTCGTTCTAAAGGATGATTATATACCCAACTATTTGGACCATTATAGGCTGCTTTATACTGATTTGGAAAGTATCTATGACCTCCATATAAAAATCCATAAAAATCGTCAAAACCTCTATTGTTTGGATGATATTGAGATTCATCACCCAAATGCCATTTACCCACTAAACCTGTTCTGTAACCAGCATCTTGAAACATATTACTCATCATTCTCTCATTGGTTGGGATACCCAAAGTGATTGATGAATTGTCTGCTAAATTAAATTGTGCTCCAAATTTATGCGGATATCTACCTGTGATAAAGCCCATTCTACTTGGCCCACAAAAAGGATGCACAGCATAAGCAGAAGTCAATTTTGTACCTCCATTTGCCAAAGCATCAATATTTGGTGTTGGTATATCTGTAGCGCCTGTGTAGCCTAAATCTCCATAACCCAAATCATCAACCATAACAAAAACGATATTTGGTTTTTGAGCTGAAATTGATAAAGAGATTGTACAAAAAATTATAAAAAAAATATTTTTTATCATCTTTCTAAAAATTATTTTAATTTGGTTTCTTTGTCCAAACCCTTATATAATCTACAAACATTGTAGTTGGCATACCTTCTAATTGCTTTTTAGCCTCTTCATCTACTAAAGGATTGACAGCTCTGTTAGCATTGTTAGAAAATTTTACAAAAGGTCTGCGTAAGCCTAAAGATGCAGTAACATTCATTGGTCTGTACCAATTTGTATTGGGTTTGCGAGCAATTTCTACTCCATCTACGTACCAAATGATTTCTTTTTCGTTGACTTCACATCCATAGATGTAATAATTCTTACTTGGGTCTTTCTGTAAACGGTATTTATTAAGTTGCGCTTCTGGGTGTTTTTTAGGCCTAAACCAAACACTTTTGCCATTCACTTTTTTAACCAAATGCAAGTTGTGATCTGCATCAAAAATATCATCTTGATGCCCTTTATACCAATCAAATTGCTGCAGCTCTACCACATCTATTTCACAGTAGATGGTTTCCCCATCATTCACTTCTCTATCAAAATCGCTATACAACCAAAAAGAAGGACACACACCCCAACCATTTTTTGGCCCAGGAACATTTATGACAGCACCTTTTATTCTTGCTTCGACATAACCCGTCGTAAATGTTTCTTTTGATTTTAAAATACCTGATTTAAAATAAGTTTCTCTCTTAGATTTATTGTCTGGATTATGACGCATTGTTAACTCTGCAACACCATTTACCACTTTTACATTCTCTTCATTATTCCAAAGCCAACCAGTTGTGTTTGGTAAATAGGAACTTTTATACCATTTCTTCCAGTTGATTTTATCTGAGTCAAATTCATCAGATAAATCTGAAACCAACTCCCAAGAATCAGCAGTATTGGAAGTTTGCAATGGTTTTTGTGCAAAGGTGTTTTGCAGGCACAGTAAAGCGAATGATAAAATGACTATTTTTTTCATTAGTTCTTCACTTTTACTTCTAGTAACAACACCTCTTCCGAAGCTAAATCAAAATCGTTATTTACAGCATTTGAAGTCATTAAATTTTTAACACTGATGATAGCATTACCTGACTTTAATGACAAATTAATTTTAGCAGTTGTATGACCAACATTTAATAAATTTACCAAATAAGAACCCTCTTTTTGTTTTACAACTCTTGAAATAACTGTCTTAAAGTTTTTACCATTATCTGCATTCACAACTACATCAGGCGTTAAATTATCAACAGAACTTAAAGCAACTTTTTTAATTTCTTCAAGACTTGCATTGTTTAAAACGATTAACTTTCCTTTTCCTGATTTTAGTTTGTAAGAGCATTTTTGTCCATATTCATTCATAGACAAACTCTCAGGAGAATCTACAATAACAGTACCTCCGTTATTTAAATATTTTTGAAGTGTATTGAATTCATCATCTTTTACAAATTTCGTCTTGTAAACCACCACTGTATTCCACAGGTTGTTGTCTTGTTTTTGAATAATATTTTTGGTTACAAAGCCAAGAGATAATCCTTCAAAAAATAATGACTTGTACAACTTTCCTGTATTCGTCATATACTTAGGAGTATTAATTGCAGAAGTTTCTGAATAAAATAAACGTAAAGGACGAGGCTGTTTACGCAATTCCATAATTTCTTCTGAGAAAGAATTTAAATCGAACATTACTTGAGTAACTTCGTTAGTTACATGAGGTTGCATATTGTTAGAACCTGCATAAGCACCTCCTAAACCTGGATCAAAAAAGTTCAATTCACCCTCTAAACGATCTTCTGGAGAACCATCAGGATCACGTGCCCAAAACCAACCAGTATTGGCATCCATACCCATTAATGTTGCCAACCAATATACATTTCTTACATAACTTGTTCTGGTATCTAAATCTCTCCACATACCTGATGACAAGAAGTGAGACTCTGAATTTACATTGATTTTATCTGGAGCTACAGACTCTAAAAAGTCGTGTAAAATTGCCATTCCATCCCACTTGTATGCATAATCTTTAAACCAATCTGAATTGATGTGCGGACGAATACTTGGACTACCTAAAGCCTTAGCATCATGACCAATCATAGTAGTTAATTCTGTTAGTCCTTCAAAATCCATTCCATGAGAACGTGAATCTTCATAAAACGTTCTTGGAAAAAGTTTGATATGAGTATCTGCATCTGGGTTTACAGCATGTAAATTATCTTGATTAAACGTGAACCAATCTAAAGTTCTATCCATGTTGTAACGATTCCAATCGTACCAAATTGGTTGTCCTCTTAAAGCAGAATCTATAGGAATTTGAATGGTAACTGCATTAAAAGATTTGAAAGAGGAACCCCAATTTGCATTTAACTTACCAATGTTGTTTTTATATTTATTTTTTAACCAAGTTCTGAATTTGTTTAAAGTGTAAGATGATATGCCATTCATCTCTTTATACTTATATGTCCAATGATTTTTTTCTGAATACCAATGAGGTTCGTTGGCAAAAACATAGCCTAATTCAGTTACTTTTTTGCCCTTGGTCAACTCACCCGTTTTGCGAATAATTTTACCCCAAACATCTCTAGCCAAAGGATTATCGATATCAAAACCGGTAAATAAAGAACGCCCTTTTCTTATTTCTGGTTCTTTCTTTTCAACCCATTCAGGAATCCCCATAGACCAGTAGTATAAAAAACCAATATTGGTATCTGGTATGCTTGTAACTTCTTTTAATAATTCTTCATTAAATGTTCCATCTTCATTTAACAAAAAAGAATTAATGGCTCTGTCATGATCTACAGGATATAAATTTTCACCTCCATGATATAATGCACCTAAATGATCATTATAGACCTTAGTATTTGTTAATGGTTGCCCTACAGTTTTTGAAAAATAATCATATGGAAAAGAAGGTTTACCATTACTAACAAACATATTATTAGCCGCTTTTGCATTTTGCCAATCTACTTTATGTACTGGTCTTCTTTTGATTTCTCCTTTTAATTCTTTTTCTAAATCTACTATACTCTTATCTAAAATTTGAATTACTTTTTTTCTTTCGAAATCTGGTAATATTTCTGCTAAAGAATCTTTTTTTGGCGCATAATAACGCTCATAACCAAACAACTTTTCTACTGCATCTTTGTTGTTTTCATCCCAATTAGCAAATTTTAAAAACTCATTTGCAAACCAAAGAGTAGTTTCTTCTCTAGTTACATCAATAGATTTTGTTTTTGCTTCAGCCATTAAAGTTTCTAATTTTTTAACCTTAGAAACGGCTTCTTGTTCTAAAGATTTTTCTGTTATACAAGACAAAAAACTAGCTATTAAAATAAAGCTAATTGTACATTTTAATAAATTTGTTTTTGTAAAAAACATGGTTATTTGTTTTAATTGATGTAACATATTTAGTTAATTTAGATAAAAGTATTTTATATGATAAAAAATTCTTTTTTTTTTAAGGTATTTGTTTAAATGTTTAAATCTATATAAGAAATTGTATATGGTTTATCGTGTTTTGAATTTACCATACCATTACCAGTCATTAAATCGAAATTAGAAATAATAAGTTTACCATGATAAACTATTACATCTGCAGGTTGATCTAATGCGCCATCTGCCCCATTGTTATCTGGATATTCCGCTAAAAGTTGTACGTTTTTATTTGTATCTATTTTAAAAATTTGATTTCTAGCAAAACCGGCCACATAAAGATTGCCTTCATTGTCTATGTTAATACCATCTGGAGCAGCAATAATGGGTAATTTTGCATAAATTTCATCCTTAACAACTTTACCAGTTGAATTTAATGTTAATTTGTAAATGGTTGCATCTCCGAGATTTCCTACAAAAAGTTCTCCTTTTTTATTAAAAACCAAACCATCTAAACCAAATTGACGCTTAGGGTTTTGAGTTATTGAGGTGTATATTAAATTTTTATCTAACCTATTGTTGTTAACCTTAATATTTTTATCAGTTACCTTAAAGCGATATACACCACTTACCGTTTTTTCTTTTTTTAGTTTCGGTAAATCTGTTTGTGTAATAAATAAATGACCTTTGTAATATCGTAGCCCATTTATAGCACTAAAACCAAAAGCAATTGTTTCTGTAGCTATTATTTGATTTTTGTTAAAAGTTATTCTTAACAATCTACCTTTGTTTGTTTGGTTATCACAAACGTAAAGCGCACCTTCTTCATCGTAAGCAATACCCATAGGTTTAGACATTCCAGAAGATTCTAAAACTGGCATTTCAAATAATTTAGTAACCTTACCCTCTTTTGTAATACGCATTAAAACACCCGGTTTATTTTTATCGGCAAAATTAGGACATGATAAGGTTAAACTTCCATCTGGAGCAATATCAAATGCATCTGGAGTTGGACAGTAACTTGGTAATGTTACAAATAATTTGGCGTTTGAAAGCTCATCTTTTTGCGCCTTAAGATCGGTTTGCCACACAAACATGAGTGTTACAAGCAGTACAATTTTTTTCAAATTATAGTAGTTTTAGTTTTGAATCATAAAAATAACAGAGGTAAGAAGTAAAAACCTTATTATTTTTAACCCTAATTACTACTATTTTATCCTTTTACTTTAAGCGCACTATTTTAGTTTAATAATAAATTTTAATTGTAAAGAATTTTAAACAACTCTACAACAAGTAGATTTTTTAAATTATTTCTTACATCTTGTTTTAAATAAATTACCAAGCATTAATTAATCTGTTGTGTACAGTTTATTTACTTTATCTATATTAAGTTTTAATACCTGACCATTGCTCCATAACACACTTACTTCGTCTATAGTTGTATTTGTACCCAAACCAAAGTGTAAAAAAGTATTAAAACTTTGTGAATACGAGGCAGAAGTTGCACCTACAACTCTTTTTAAAATTAAATCATTTAATTTTAAGGTAACTACAGCCCCCATTGCTGAAGCCTTATTTTTAGGAGATTTACCCACATTTATTGTAATATAATTATTAGAATTATTCAGATTATTTTTAAACAGGTTCCAACGTCCACGTTCATTTGCATAAATGATATCTAAATCTCCATCTTTATCATAATCAAAAGTATCTGCCCCCATACCTACTGCACCTGTTTCACTTCTTATAATTCCGTGATTTTTAATCTTCTTAAAAGTCTTTCCTTCAATATTTTTTAAAAGAAATTGCTCAATTACAGATGCAGATTTTCCATAACGTACAATAAAAATATCTTGCCAACCATCGTTATTAAAATCACCAATGGCACTGCTTGTGGTTTGCTCATTAACTAGGATTCCTAGTTTTTTGGTAACATCAATAAATTTTCCATTTTTATTTTCAAGTAATTTTACTTCTAAATTCTTTAACGGAATTGTTTTTGGTGCTTTGCTAACATTATGAATTACTGCTGAAGTAGGTGAATCTGTATCGCATGAAATTCTCCAAATATTATTGCCTAAATACCCAATATACAAGCCTCTTTTTGAGGTATTTTTTGGAAAACCTTTTGCTTCTTTTTGAGTTATTGTTAAATTTTGTTCTCCATGCCTATCCAAAGTTCTTTTGTAAAGTTTTTTATTTTTACCAATATTGATATCAAAATGCGGAAATGCCATCTGTAAGTTTTCTAAAACTAAATCTCCTTGCACTTCAATTTCATGTTGAAAAGCTCTTCTTCTGTCAAAAAAATAATACTTTTTGGTCATTGTATCGTAATCACTTTCTGAAACAAATGGATGTTTAGAACGCGTTAAGAACAAGTCAAAATCACCATCGTTATCAAAATCAATTTCAGAAATGCTATTCACCAAATTTGTGTTTGATAAATCACCCAAAACGTTAGTTGATACATCTTTAAATTCCTCTCCTTTTTCTCCTTTAACAAGCAGTACTTTTTCTCCACCATAAAACAAAAAATCTTTAACATTATCGTTGTTATAATCTGTGATGGTACTTCTCATATTAAAACGATCTGCATAAGGCAAAAACTTGCCAAATTGGTATGCGCCTTGTTGATTTTTCTTATAATAAAAATGTGCTTTATTAATTTTATCTCTTGGAGGAAATGCGGTTAACAAGACATTTAATTCTCCGTTTTTATAAGTATCAATCAATTTTACTGCTCTACCACGACTTGCCTTAAAATTTTTAAACTCCTCTTTTTTTACAATTTTTCTATTTAATCCTATTGAGTATGTTCTTAATCTTCTAGGATTTTTGCCATCTCCACCTCCAGGTTGTACCAGCACATCCATCAATCTATCTCTGTTGTAATCTGCCACAGAAATTCCATGGGTATCACCAAAAATAAATGGTTTCCCTTTTTCGTAAACACCAAAATTGTTCCAGTATACCTCTACTCTTCTAGAGTGTTCTGTTAGCAAAAGGTCTAACCAACCATCTTGATCTAAATCTGCAATTACTGCATTGTCAAATTTTCTTCTAGATCTCTTTTCAAGCTTTATATCATCAACTGCTTTGGTAAAAGAAAATTCTTTGCTGTTTGTTAATTTTGGGTTGTTTTTAATTTGCTGTGGAGATTTACAACTGAAACCTAAAAAAATTATAAAAAGAAATATACCTGTATTTTTCATTACTAAAGTTTTACGATAAACAAAGTACAATTGATGCTCACGATAGTTGCACATCATACTATCTTTAATTTCGTCTATTTTATCTTATTAAACATCATTAAATAAAAAAAGAGGTTTTGCAACCTCTCCTAAACATAAAATTGACTTACAATTAACTATGAACTTTATCAACAATATTTTTACAAGCATCGAAATAAATACCTACATCAACAGCATAGGCAATATACTTGACACCTAAATCTATCCATTGTTTTGATGATTCTGGAGTTTCTACAAACGTACCAACAAGTTTCCCTAAAGGTTTGGCTTTTTCTACAATTTCTTTCATTTGCGCAATTACCTTTGGATGATTTACTTGCCCTGGAACACCACAAGATTGAGACATATCATAAGGACCAATAAAAATTACATCTATGCCATCTACAGCCAAAATTTCATCAATATTATTAAAGGCAATATTACCCTCTATGTGTATAATTATTCCTGTTGTTTTATTAGCATTACCAAAATAATTTTCTTTTGGCATAGAGGCATAATCTGCAGCTCTTACATACCTACAAACACCTCTTGCACCTTGAGGATAAAATTTGGCAGCTTTAACCACTCGCTCTGCATCTGCTGCAGTTTCTATTTGAGGCACTTGTACATAATCTGCACCAATATCTAACGCTTTAGAAATCATGTTTTCATTAATTTCTGGTACACGAATTACTGGAGTAATACCTTTTGCTTGCGCTGCTCTAACATGACCTTGAACCGTTTCGAAAGTATTAGGTCCATGCTCTAAATCTATAATTACAAAATCAAAGCCAGCAAACGCTGCAATTTCTACCAGAGCAGGATCATTAACCTTCATGAATGGCCCTACTACAAACTCTTTTTTATCGAATAAACTCATTATATTTTAATTGTAATTAATTTTAATTTTTTTGCAATTTTACTTGTATCTCTTCTAAAGAAAGACCTTTAGTTTCTACTAAATATTTGTATAAGATGATTAATCCTATTAACACGATGACTGCATAAATTATAAAAGTAGTTGCTGCCCCAAACAATTCCATTTCTAATGGAAATAAATATTGTACCAAAGCACTAACCGAGCTAGATAATAATGCAAACAAAGGGATAGCCACTCCACGATTAGAAATTGGAAAAATTTCTGAAAGCAGCACCCACATTATAGGTCCGATTGAAAAGTTAAAAGCTGCAATAAACGTTAATATGCTGAGTAGAATTAACATGGCATTCATATTTGCAGTTTCTTTAAATATAACACCAGAATTGTCTCTTGCAGACTCTACTCCTAATATTTCTGCCAATGAATTTTTAAATTCAGTATCGCTATTAAATTCTTTACCCACAATAGCACTAAGTTTTTCTATATTTGGAATATTTTCCATTTTAACAATGGCTTCATTGGTAACTTTATAAGAAGCTTGTTTAAAACCATACGAAACTGATGAAATACTGATAATGATTAAGATTAAACCACCAATAACCAATGGTCTTCTACCAAACTTATCTATTAATGATAAAGAGATTAATGTTGAAACAAGTCCGATTACACCAATCCAAATGGTACTCGAAAAGGCAGCATCTGTACCTAAACCAAGTTGCTCGAACATTGTAGGCGCGTAAATCATTACTGCATTCATACCTGTAAATTGCTGCACAACAGCTAAGGTGAATGCTATTATTAAAACGATTCTCATTTTGCTACTAAAAATCTCTTTTAATTGGTTTATTGTTGATGAATCTTTTGTTTCAGAGTTTTCAACACTTTTTAACATTTGTTGTGCTTGTAGCTCTACTTTGTTTTGAGGATATACTTTAGATAAACATTTTTTTGCCTCCTCAACTTTACCCTCGTTAATTAACCAAGCAGGGCTTTTAGGAATTAAAAACAATAATAAAAACCATATTATTGCTGGTATTATTTCTATACCTAACATCCATCTCCAACCAGTTTCTGCAAGGTTTAAATCTGCAACCCATTGCGCATCAGAGCCCATTTTTTGTAAAATCCAGTAGTTTATTAAATAAGCTGCTGTAAACCCAATACCCATATTAATTTGCAGTGTAGAAACCAGTTTACCTCTCTGTTCTGCTGGTGCCACTTCACCAATATACATAGAGGCTAATGTAACCGAACTAAAGGCTAATCCACCTAAAAAACGAAACCAAAATAGTGCTAAAAAAGAGGTGGCCATTGCAGAACCCACTGCAGAAACAATATAAAAAACAGCAATAATTTGCAAGGTTAATTTTCTACCCAATTTATTTGCCGAAAATGCAGTTAATGGCAATGCAATTAGAACACCAATACCAGGACCAGAACCAATTAAACCCACTTGAGAAGCTGTTAAATTAAATTCTTGAGTTATGAACTTAAAACCGCCAGAAATTAGTACTGCATCTAAACCAAACACAAACGAGCCAATAGCCACTATTAAAGCGTATAAAAATGCATTTTTTTTATATATGTTCATTTAATTTTGTTTTACGTTTTATTTAAGATTATTTTTTTAAAGAAACAATCTGATTGATTTTTTTAACTGTCTTTTTTATAATTTCTCCATTAGAATAGGTTACGTTTACTGCAATTTTTTTAGAACATTTGTTTAAACCAAAATGCACATAATTATTGTAACCCTGAGAATATTGAGATGCAGATGAACCTATTCTATACATTTGTTTTTTACCACAAGCTTCTATTTGAACTTTAGCACCTAATGAAGAAGTATTTTTATCTAAATCATTTATTTTAAGGATGATAAAATTATGATCGGTATTTGATGAGTTTTTAAAGAGATTCCATCTAGCTCTTTCATCACCAATAATTACATCTATTTTACCATCATTATTATAATCTAAACTTTCTACAGCCATTCCAATTCCACCTAAATCTTTGGTAATTATTTGATGATTTTTACCTTTTGAAAAAGTATGATCTCCTCTATTTAAGTAGAGTGTTGATTCGTTATCGTAAACTAGTTTTCCTCTGTGAATTACTAATAAATCTTGATAACCATTATTATCATAATCTGCCACAACTGTAGCCATATTATGAGTTGTAGAAACAAGATTTGATTTTTGGGTAACATCTATAAATTTTGAACCTTTATTTTCTAGTAAAAGATCTGTTTTAGCAGGTTTATGAACTGATTCTTGATAACTCTTTACATTATGAATGACCCCTGTTACAGGCGCCCAAAGAAAGCCTCCAATTCTCCATTTTGAGTTGCCAACATAACCTATGTACCACCCTTTTTTCTGCTTATAATTTGGTTTGTCTGGATAACCTAAAGCATTACTCATTACCAATTTTATATCTTTTCCTGAGTGTGTTTCTCCATCAAATTGGTAATCGTAAGAAGCTTCACCAATAAAATAAGTATCATTATTGGGCCATTGAGACTGAAAATTTTCTAATTGTAAAATTTCCCCAGAAACAAAATCATCTAGTTCTAAAAGACCTCTTTTAGAATAAAACCCTAATTTTTTGGTTTCTGTATTGTAAAAAGTTTCCCCCTTTTCAAAATCTGTACCCCTTGTAAAAAACAAATCAAAATCGCCATCATTATCATAATCAATTTCTGCAATTGTAGTTACTTGATCTATAGCAAAAGGGAATATTTCTTTAGAAACATCTTTAAATTTTAAATTACCTTGATTCTGAAATGCTCTTATGGTACTATGACCATATAAAATGAAATCTGGTTTGTTATCATTATTAAAATCGGTAACCATGGTTTTTTGACCATCTCCTTTACTTGCAGGTATTGTATGGTGCAAAATTAACTCTCCTTTACCATTATTTTGGTAAATATAATTTTCGCTTGTACCTTTTTTTGCCCCATCTGGAAAAGCAAAATTTAACAAATCTAAATCGCCATCATTATCTAAATCTACAAATTTTACAGTTCTACCTCTCATATTAACCAATGGTTCTTTAAAATCTTGCATTGGTATAAACTCTCTTCCTTTTACCTTGTATATTTTTGAATTTCTAGCATTGCTACCTGAGCCACCACCTCTAGACATAATTACCTCTATGTGACCATCATTATCGAAATCTCCAGCAGAAACGCCGTGTAAATCTCCCATAATAATATCAAAAGGTTTTGCAAATTTTCCTTGATTATTCCATTGAACCTGAATTCCTAAACCGTGGTCATTAATTAACAAATCTAAATAGCCGTCTTTATCTAAATCTGCAACTATAGGAGCATCCCATTTACGTAAGTTTTTTTCTAATCTAGGGAAATCTTTTTTAACTTCAGAAAAATGAATCTCTTGAGAAAAAAGTAAACTACTATTTACCAAAAGAGCTAAAATTAAGGTGTAAACTTTTAAATTTTTCATCTAATTAATTATTCCAAAGTATTGGCAAAAACACAGTCATTTCTGCTTGCCCTCTATTGCTCCACGCAAAATAAGGTACTAATTGTGTTTTGTATGATTTCCAAACAGGTTGTGAAATGGTTTGGTACATTTCCTCCTTTTTATCTTCTCTTAACAAAAGTTCTGTTTCAACTACTGTAACTCCACCCAAAAAGTCCTCTTTATGCACTGCTTTTAACTCAGTACCTCCTTTATAATAAACATCTAATATTGATGTATTTTTTGGTAAATCTGGAGTTTCAATAGCATATACAATTGGCCCTCTTTTAACTGCAATTTGGTTTCTTACTTCTTCAATTCTATTATGGCCTTCTATTAATTTAACTTCCATAGGCATGTCTAAAATAATTTCATCACCTGCCGTCCATTTTCTTGTAATTACGGCAAATTGCCCTGGAACAACATCAAAGTCTAAAACTTCTCCATTTACTTTTAAAGTGCTACCAACTGCCCATTTTGGTATTCTTACTTTGATATCAAATGCCTCTGATTTGCATTCATCAACAGTAATTTTTACAATCCCTTTCCAAGGATAATCTGTATCTTGAGTAAGTTTTATAGCAGAACCATCTAACAAAGTAGTTTTTAAATTATTGCCTCCAAATAAAACCACAGCAACACCATTTTCTGATAAAGTATATGCCCATCCTGAACTTTTACAAATTGTTCTTACCAAGTTTGGAGGACAACAAAAACACTCTAAATATGGTTGTCTTACAGGACTTTCTGTTACATCTGCATGCGCATCATAATTTCTAGAATTATTAACCATTCTTAATGGATTAGAATAGAAGTATTCTTTACCATCAATACTAATTCCTGATAGCCCACTGTTGAACAATACCAACTCAATAATATCTGCATAACGAGATTCTTCTTTTAATGCCATCATTCTATTGCTAAACATAGCATTACAAAGATTTGCACAAGTCTCATTGTAAGCAGTCATATTAGGCATCATATAAGCATCTATAAAGCCTTCTTCAATCATATCTAGGCTTGTAGAAGCTCCATAGTGTGCTTGACCAACTGCACCTGTAACATACATTTTTTTACCTGTTACATTTTCCCAAAGTTTATCTAAAGCATCAATTAAAGCTTTTTCACCTGTTTCTGCATAAACATCAGCAGCACCTGCATAATAATATAAAGCCAATACTGCATGACCTACAGCTTCTTCAGATTCTCTAAAAGGTGTTCTTTCTTGAACCATATCTCCAATGGGATAACCTTCTGTGGTTGAGTGATGTTCTATTTTGAAAGTACCTCTTCTATTGATAAACTTCTCTGCAAGTTTTAAATACTTTTTATCTCTTACAGTTCTGTACAATTCTACCAATCCCATAATTTGTGTTTGATTAAACCCAAAACGCTGGTAATGTGTGGTATCTGGCATAAAATATATGCACAACAAATCTGCTTGTTTAATAGCGATATCTAAGAAATTACGCTGACCAGTTAAACGAAAATGTACACTAGCAGCGATAAATAAATGTCCATAATTGTACATTTCATGGTACTTTCTGTTAGAAAAACGTTCTGCACCTTCTGTAATTTGAATGTGCGTATGTATGTATCCATCTTCTTCTTGCGCCTTTCCAATCCATTCTATATACTCATCTAACTTATGTAAAAGTTTTTCGTCTTTGGTTAAAGAATAGATATACATACAAGCTTCCATATACTTAAAGAAATCACCATCATGCCAATAGAAACCTTTGTGCTCTCCTTCTTTTTCTCCTGCAGCGATTTTAAAGTTGTTTAAGCCATGGCCAATATCACCACATAAAACGTCTCCCATATATGGAAGCATAATTTGTGTAGCTGCATTTTCTTTATCTGCCCAAAAACCATTTGTCCATCTACAATCTCCAAAATTGATACTTTTTAGTTTTACAAACGGACTTTCTGAAGTATTTGTAATTGCATTATTGTGTGTGCTCATTTGTTGTATTCTTTATTTTTCTTTAAATCTTCTGATTATAATTTTTAAGTTAGATTTAATTATAAGATGATGACTAACCTTTAACTTTTACAGTTCTATTGTATTTTTTCATTTCTTCTTTTACCAACTCAGGTGTTCTATATCGATCCATTCTGTTAATATCATATTCTTCAAACTGTTGCTTTAACATCCATAAAGGACGTTCTTGCGTTAACTCCCATTCAAACAATTTTTTAAACATTCTTTTTACACGTTCTGGTTCTTTGGCAGCTAAATTGTTTTGTTCTGTAATGTCTTTTGATAAATCATATAATTCTGCAGGTCTGTCTGCAAAACGAATTAATTTCCAATCGTTTTCTCTACAAACCGCACGCGCTTCTTTTTTCCAGAACAGATATTGATGTGGTCTTTCCTTTTTTGATCCATTTAAATAAGGAATTAAATTTACCCCATCAATTTCTTCTAAATCTTTTACATCTCCACCTGCAGCGGCATAAAAAGTTGGTAATAAATCTAGCGTACTTACAGGATAATTATATGTTTTACCTGCTTTTATCTTTTTTGGCCATTTTATTAAATATGGCACTCGAACTCCACCTTCTAGATGATTTGATTTTGTGCCACTTAATGGCAAGTTTAAAGATGCGTTTTTATCTGTAGGACCACCATTATCATTAGAAAAAACAATAATTGTATTTTCATCTAAACCAAGTTCTTTTAATTTATCTAAAACTTTACCACAAGCCCTGTCTAAAGCCAATGTCATTGCAGCAACTTGTTGGCGTTTTCCTTTTAAATTTGGAAATTTAGCTAAATCTTCTTCAGTGGCATGCATTGGTGTATGCACTGCATTAAAGGCCAAATAAATAAAAAATGGATTATTTTTATTTTTTTCAATGAACTTAATAGCTTCTTCTGCAAAAACATCTGTTGCATACCCATTTGGTTCTTCAAAAGTTCCAAAATTACGTTCCATTTTATTATCATGATGAATGCCTTTAAAATTTTGGTAAGGAAAGTAACTTCTTGCACCACCTCTAAAACCATAAAACTCATCAAACCCTCTTTTTAAAGGATGAAAACGATCTGCATTACCCAAGTGCCATTTACCATAAGCAGCACTTTTATAACCTAATTTCTTTAAATAATCTGCTATTGTTTTTTGATCTACGGGTAACCCCATATCGTCTCCTAAATACTTTGAGTTTGGACTCATATAACCAGGAACATTAATCTCTTGATATCCAAATTTTTGCTGATATTTACCTGTAATTAAACCTGCTCTTGAAGGACCACAAGTAGCGTCTGTTACATAGCCTTGAGTAAATTTAATACCTTGATTTGCTAATTTATCTAAGTTTGGGGTAATCATTACATTACTACCCTGAAAACCAAAATCTTCATAGCCAGCATCATCAGAAAAAAGGAAAATAATATTTGGCTTTTTCTGAGCACAACTAGATAATGTTGTTATAAGAATAAGGAATAAAACTGTTTTTTTCATACGTTTTAATTTAACTATTTATGAATAAGGTATACATTTAGTTAGTTAACAAAGTAAAAATAAAAAGAACTCATCTTAACTACTAAATTTACCTTTTGCTAACACAATTTTACCAATATAAGGTTAAAAAATCAGTTCTTATAACATGTAATAAAAGTAGCTCTAGAGGAATTCTATCTTATTTTTTTAAGGCAAGTAATATTTAACAATTGAAATTATTTATGATTTAAAAACTAAAAATGATTGCTTAAATCTTTAAATAAACAATTTACATTAATAAAAATGCTGTTAGAAAATTTTCTAACAGCATCTTTTTAAACCAAATTAAATAATAACGATAATATTTTAGTAACCATCATTTTGTATTAATGCTGGCGCTTTTTGAATTTCTTGTTCAGGAATTGGTAAATAATAATGTTTATCAAACCAAGGTCTAGTAATTACAGTATATTCGGTGTTTGTTAATGTACCTCCAGCACCTTTTTCCCATTTTAATCCTTTTATGTCAAAACCTAAATTACTTGGGTTCATCCATCTTCTTTCATCCCAAAAGTTATGCCCTTCAAAAGCCAACTCTACTCTTCTTTCTCTTTTTATTGCTTCTTTTAAATCTGCACCAGAAGAGGTTATAGCAGGCTGTAAAGCTCTTGTAGATACTTTATTTAAGAAAGTTCTAGCTTCTGTTTCGTTTCCTAATTCTGCTTGTGCCTCTGCATAATTTAAATAAATTTCTGCCAATCTATATAAAATGTAAGGTCTTCCTGGAGATAAATCAGTTAAGCCAACACTTTCGTCTTGAAATTTTCTAATATTATAACCTGTTTTAGAAGAATGTAATACGTTTCCTAATCCGTTAGGAGAATCTAAACCATCTGTTTGTGATGGGTCTGTTGCTAAAGCGTAATCTACAGATCGACCTCTAAAATCTGAACCTTGAAAGTTTAAATCTGCATAATATCTCATTTCTCTATTGGCATTAGGATTAGCAGGATCGAATGTTGCATCATTAGTAGTTGTACCATCTGCCATATTAAACTCTAAAGCAAAATTATGAGTAGGTGAAGAAAGTGCCCATCCTCCATAGCCACTTGGCGCTTGAGTTTGATTAGGTAAAGAGTTTACGTCTAAACCAAAATCGTAAAATTCTCCATAAGGTCTTGCAAATAATATATCTTGATTTGCTGATAAAAATAAATTTTGATATGCTTTTGCATCTGGTGTTGCAATTAAATCTCTACTACCAACCAAGTCAATTACAGCTTTTGCAGCATCTGCAGCATCTTGCCATTTTGTAGCTTTGTTATAATCATATAAAGGTCCATTTGGAGCGCTAGAAGGATCATGTAATTTACTGGCAGCATACAATAAAGTTCTTGACTTAACAGCCAAAGCTGATAACTTAGTTGCTCTACCAAACTCTGCAGCTGGACGTGTAAGAGGTAAAACTGCTGCAGCTTCATCTAAATCTTTTACAATAAAATCTACACACTCTTCGTAACTATTTCTTGGTAAATTAAACTCATCATTTAAGCCTAAAGCTCTGTCTAATATTGGCACTCCTCCATGCATTTTAATTAACTTAGTATATAAGTTTGCTCTTAAAAATAGCATTTCTGCTTTCATTACCTCTACTCTAGCTGGGTCTACTTGCATGGCTTCACTATCGTCTACTTTATCTAGGAAATCGTTTATTTCTCTAACAAATAAATAGAAGTCACGCCATTTATTTCTAAAATCTCCCATGTTTAAAGAGTTCCATCCATTACCTCTTAATCTAAGTCTATCTAGATCTCTAAAGTTAAATTTAGCTTCAAATGAGCCAACTTCTACATTAAATCTTCTAGACCACCAAATGGTTTTATTAAGCCCCCAACTATCTGTACTGTTGTAAGATGAAAACACTAATCTTTCTAATTGATCAGGATCACTAAAAACTAAATCTTCTCCAAAAGCGTTTAAGGCCTTAGTTTCTAAAACATCTTCACAACTAGATAGTGAAAAAAGGCCTAGAGCTAGGAATATATATATTATTTTTATTTTTTTCATTTTTTTATATTTTTTATCTGTTAAAAACTAAAATTTAAACCAAATGTGTACATTTTTAAAGAAGGATATGTTGCCCCTCTAAAGTTATTGTAACCAGTTGCTTCTGGATCTAAGCCTAACTTTTGCACATCAGAGAACATGGTAAGTAAATTAAATCCTCTTGCAAAAATTTTAATATCTGCAAACGAGGTTTTGTCTTTAGTAAAAGTATACCCTAATTCTACTTCTTTTAATCTTAAGAAAGATGCATCATGTAACCATAGATCTGCTCCTTGAAAATTATCTATATTTCCACTTTGATTACCACTATACGTGTCATTTGCCTCAAAAGCTCTTGGATATCTTGAATTTCTATTAGTTGGTGTCCATCTTTCATTAAATACGTATTCTGGTTTTGCTCCATTTTGGTCAAAAAAGACTAATACCTCTGCGTCTGCCTGCCCTTGTAATAAGAAATTAAAATTAAAGTTTTTGTAATTTAAACCACCTGTAAAACCATATTGAATTTGAGGTACATTAGAAGTTGCTCTTCTTATTCTATCAGCATCATCAATAACTCCATCTTCATTTGAATCAATGTAATAAGGTTCTCCTTCTACAGTACCCGCTAATATTGCTGGAGCTGCATCTACTGCTGCTTGATCTTTAAATATACCATTTGTTGGGTAAACAATGTAAGAACCTATTGGACTACCTTCTAATCTTAAAGCATCTGGTGTATTAACTGGTTGTGGAAAATAAATTACTTTATTTTTAGCTTGAGTTAAGTTAAAACCTAAGTTATAAGAAACTTCTCCTATTTTATCTGCCCAACCTAAGGTTAGTTCTACCCCATAACTATTTACTTTTCCAAGATTTTCTGAAGGTAACTGAATACCTGTAAAATCTGCAACTTCACCTGAATTAGGTACTAAAATACCCTCTCTTTTTTCATGGAAGTAATTAATTTCTCCAGATAATCTATTATCAAACATTGCAAAAGTTACCCCTAAATTACTTTTATAGGCAGTTTCCCAAGTTACATCTGGGTTAGGAACATTATCACTTCTAAAACCTCCAAAAGTTGTACCTGTTTCTCCTAAAACATAGTAATTTGGTCTTGCGTTGTTTGGATTAGTGTTACTATAATTATAACGAGTTAACCATTGAAAAGCTCCAATTCTATCATTACCCATTACAGAATAACTTCCTTTTAAATTTAGTGCATTTAACCAAGACACATCTTTTAAGAAATTTTCTTGATTCATAGCCCAATTTGCACCAATACTATAAAAGTTACCAAATCTATTTCCAGGTCCAAAAATGCTAGAACCATCTCTACGATACGTTAAATCTAAAAAATATTTTTTATCATAGTCATAAGAAAAAGAGGCAAAATAACTTAGTAATGCTGCTTCAGAAGCTGATCCGTTTGCTATTTGACCATCTGAACTACCTGCAAATAAGTATGGATGATCTGGTGTTGGAAAGTTTTGTTTCTGTGTCCAAAAGTTTCTAGTTTCAGAAGTCTGTTGTTCATACCCTATAAAAGTGTTTATAGAATGTTTATCATTAATAGTTGTATTGTAACGTAAGGTTGCATTTATTAATGTTTCATCAAACTTCCAAAAATCTTCTCTTAAAATTCTTTGTTGACCACTTTGAGAAAATCCTATTTCTGGGTTATAAACTCCTGTATTTTCATCGAATCTATAAATAGTCCATGGAGTATACCAATTTGTTTGATCGTAATTTTGTTTTCTAAGGCCAACATAACCATTAAAGGTTAAACCCTCTATAATTTTTTCTAAATTCCAATCTACTGCAAATCTTGCTCTTAAATCAGTGTTATTTGTTTTAAGAAAACCAGATTCATTACTAGACATTACTAATGGATTTGCTCCATTTTCTCCACCCCAACCTGGAAGTCCATTTGGATATACACCTACCTCTGTTGGTAAATTTGTGTAGATATGCTTGTAGATAAAACCAGCATCTACCCCTGGTTGAACACTTTCTGCAAATCTACCAGATAAATCTAAACTAATTTTTAAATCATCAATTACCTTAATATCTAAGTTTGATCGAAGTTGACTTTGATCGAAATTTAAGTCACCTGATGCAAACATACCTTCTCTTGTTAAAAGATCTCCACTCACAAAATACTTTACATTTTCGTTACCACCAGCAATAGAAATAGAATTTCTTGTTTCTGGAGCACTTTTAGCAAATGTTAATGCTGCCCAATCTGTGTTTGGATAAATTATTGGATCAGTTCCTGAGGCATAATTATCTATATCTGCTTGAGTAAAAGGTAGTGTTACTCCATTTCTTTCTGCTATTTCATTTTCATAAATTGCATATTGTTCTGAAGACATTAAATTAGGAAAAGCAGAGAAAGAAGCTAAACTATAAGAACTAGATATATTAATCTTTGGTTTACCAGATTTACCTCTTTTAGTAGTAACAATAATTACACCATTTGCTGCTCTATTACCATATATTGCAGCAGCACCATCTTTTAATATACTTAAATTAGCAATGTCTTGAGGAGCTAATTGATTAAAAGTACCTACCCCAGACTGTACACCATCTATCAAAATTAAAGGGGCGTTATTATTTAATGTTGCTTGCCCTCTAATTAAAATTGAAACATCTCCATTTGAACCTGGATAACCACCTCTATCTGAAACTATAACACCAGTTGTTCTACCTGCTAAAGATTTAGCAATTTCTCTGTTAGAAGTATTTTCTATCTCTTCTGCTTTTAAAGTACTAACTGAACCCGTAGTTTCTCCTCTTTTTTTAGAGGTATACCCAACTACTACTATTTCATCTAAATTAGAAACATCTTCTACTAAAGTAACATCTATCGTAGATTTTGTACCTACTTGTATTTCTACTGTTTTATACCCAATAGAAGAAAATACTAGTATTGCATTAGCATCTGGTACTTTTATAGAATATTTACCATCAAAATCTGTTGATGTACCTGTTGATGTGCCTTTTATAATAACACTTACCCCTGGTACTGTACCACTTGCATCTGACACTGTACCTGTAATTACCTGTTCTAATTCATTGTTATTTACACTGCTATTTTTTGCATAAAATGAATTGAAAGGTGAAATCATTAAACAAAACAATAATAGCATAAGCGTTGTCTTTTTGTTTAATAAAGACAAAAGAAAGCTATTATTTGTAAATAGTTTTTTTCTCATAATTAAAAATTTAGTTTATTGTTTTTATATCAGATATAATTTTATCTATGGTCAAATTTCTTGTTTTAAAGTGTTATTTAAATTATAAATCTTATCACGTGATTACACTATTTTACCCTAATTGTATACTGTTTTAATAAAAAAACCCGTTAAAAACTTAACGGGTATTCAATACTTTTTATACTATTTTCTAAAATCCTGTACCAGGGTCTGAGGGAGCAGAAGTTGCTTGGGCTTTTTGTGGATTTAGAATCATATAGGTGCCTAGTGCTGTTAAAGCTGCATACTTTCCGTAATTACCTATTTTTTTAATAGCATCTTTACGAGAAATATCTTTTGAATCTTTTATTTGTTTTTTCATTTGATTATCTATTTTTAATTGTCACTAATTATTCTAAAATTATCTTTCTGATTAAATCGCCATTTTCTGAATTTAATTTTATGAGATAAATTCCTGTTGATAATTTAGGAAGAGATATGTCGTTTACTTTTTTTACAATAAATTTAGTAGTAATTACTTTCTTTCCTTGTAGATTATATAAAGAAATTGATGCTTTGCCTTCTTTTAATCCAGAAATTCTAAGTGTAGCGTTCTTTGTCTTAAAAATACTTACTCCCATTAATTCTGAACTATTTTGTAAGGATAAAGCTGAATTACTGGTATGTAAAAAGAATCTTCCAACTCCATCTAATGTTTTATCTAGAGTAATCTTATAATTTGTATTTGCTTGGTCTAATCTTGTAAACGTATTTAACATTCTGTCTTCTAAAATCACTTTTAAACCTGATGGTAAATTAAATGCCTCTGCAGAAATTGTTATTTCTTTGCCGGCTTTAGACTTAACACCAACAGGAATTACCATAGATTCTAAATCTGTGTTTGGTAAAGCTTGTTTTTCAAAATTAATTCCTGAATTATCCTCTAAAAGATGGGTGTAAATTGAGAAATCTGTTTCAATACCATCAAATAAACTAATATCTCTACCCGGATTTAATCCTTTTGTATTATTTGCAGAATAGTTTAAAAATGTAGTGATAGATTTATCATCAGAAGTAATAGTTAAGTTAATTTTTGCATCATTATTTTTATAAAATATTGTTGAGTTATCAGCATCTGTGCTTGTAGCAGTTGTATTAAATGCTATATTGCTTGCACCACTATTATTATTAATAAAGAAAGCTTGTCCAACAGCTAAATCACCTGTTGTTAATGAGGTATATGATGTACCATTCCATACATAAATAGCTTGACTTTCAGCAGGAAAAATTGCTGTATTATCAGCTATAAAGGTTGCTGCATTTAAGTGAGCTGTATGTGGGCTACCTACTAAATTCCAATTTGTATTGGTTCCTTGAGAAATTGCTGGACTTATGGTAGCTGCATTTACAAAGGCATCTCCTTCAAAAACATATAATCCTTTTTCAGATCTTTTTAGAGCATATCCTACACCTATTGTAAAATTAGTTGCTGCACCAGATGCTTGAAAGTAGCCCCAATTACCAGTTGCATTATTATATGTAGAAATTCCTCTATTATTATCTGAACCAGAATCGATTCCGTTGTTAGAAACCCAAGTATCATCATATTGCTCAACGTTAACAGGTGATGTAACTAAATGCCAACCATCATCTGGTATATCAACTTTAACAATTACAGTACCTAGAGAAGAAAAATTACTTCCTGAATCGTGAGCGAAAGAAGCTCCTGGACTTAAAATTAAGGCTTCGTTTTGAATATTTTTACCTCCATTTACCATAGTAAGTTTAGCCCCAGCACCTATATGTATTGTATTATATTTTGCATCGGTTAGGTTTACATTTAAATTTGGATTTTGCGTATCATCTCCTGTTGGAATTACAATATCTAAATCTGCATTCTGAGGTTGGTTTTGATTAGGACCTGGTGTAATGTACCAATTTCCATTATTTCCCCAATTATCATTACTTGCTGTATTGCTCGAATCATTAATCCAAGCATTATTTGCGAATTCTATTCTATCTATTTCTATGGTTGCACCAGAAGTTGTAAAAGCATCTCCTGCAGGGTTTGCTGCGTTATAGGCTCTAAAAGAAATCTTAAGGTCATTTTCTGTGCCTGTCCAATCTGTTCTATATGCAGCTTGACTACCTAAATCGATGATATATGTTCTCCATTTTTCATCTGCAGTTATTTGCAAGTTAGTTATATGTCTAGTACCATCATTATTAGTATCGTCAGGATGAGAAACCCTAACATAATCTGGCCCTCCAGAGCTTACCTTCATGGTAATACCCATAAGTCTTCTAGAGGTAACGATTGAAGCATCAGTGCCCACACTTAACCCTAAAGCAGTAGCATTTATTTCTGGGTCTGCTGTACCTGTAGTGGTATAGGTAGCTAAATGCTTACCTTGTGTTGTTGTTAAGTTTGCAGGAACCCATACATCAGTTCCAGAGGCTGCGTCTGTAAACTCCCATGAAGTTTGAGCATTTGCTTGTAAACTTACGAAACAAAGTAATGCAAATACCACATAGAAATAATTGTGTATTTTTTTTCTCATAATAAAAAATTTATTTGTGAATATTAGTTGCGTAAAATTATTGTATGAATGATGTTAACAATTGATAAATATTAACCTTAAATAAATCTATTTTACCTTTTTTATATACTATATTGATAAAAAATAAAAAAGAGCCTTAGTTATACCAAGGCTCTTTTTAAACATAAACAATAAGATAAACAACTAAAGTTTTATTACTTTTTCTATTGAAAATTTTTTGTCAGCTTTTATTCTAACTAAATATAAACCAGAACTTAAATTTGAAATATCAATATTTTTTTTGGCACTATTTTCTGTTTTAATTTTCTGAATTACTTTACCATTCATTGATAATAACTCAATATTGATGTGCTTATAAGAATTATTTAATTTTATGGTAAATGTTTCTGAAACTGGATTTGGATAAACTGTAAACAAATCTCCAAAAAAGTTCTCAACACTTAAGGCTTCTTCTGTAGTATCGAATAATCTATCATAACCAGGTAAATCACCTGTACTAAACCATAAAGATCTATGAGGGTGCCCACCATTTCTTTCATGGTCGAACCAAGCTGGTTTAACATCTTTAAACTCGCGAACCCATGTAACTGCTTTATCTAAAAGATTTTGAACTATTTGTTCTGCATTAGCTAAACTACCTCTTATATTGTTAGTTTCACCAGGATCGTTTTCAATATTATACAATCTCCAACTTCCATTACCACCTGTTTTACTTAATTTATAAGGATAACTTACTATAGCACCATTATGAAAACCGTTTTGGGGTCTAATTACATATAAAGGATCATCATTTTCTCTAACTTCTTGACCAGTTATAATTTTATCCATAAAACTTTTACCATCTATTTGTTTTGTGGCAGGAACTGTGGCACCAGCTAAATCTACTAATGTTGGATAAATGTCAAGGGAACTCACTTGGTAATTATAAGTAGATGATGTTGTAATTTTATTTGGCCAATGCACAAACATTGGTACTTTATGTCCACCCTCTAAAACGCTTCCTTTTTGAGATTGTAATGGAAAATTATCTGCACCTTTACTCCATCTATATCCACCATTATCACTTAAAAAAATGATTACTGTGTTATTAAATGTATCCATATCTTTTTTTAACTCATCAACAATTCTCCCAATATTTTTATCCATATTAACAGTCATGGTTGCATAAATAATTCTTGCTTGTACAAACTCTTCTATTTTAGCATCTTTTTCTTCTTGAGTAGTTAATTTATTTACAGGATCTGAATTTACAATAAAGCTGCTCGTTCTTGTTTTATTCTCAAAATCTGGGTTATCTTCTTTAAACTGTGCAATTTCAGTTTCTTTAGCCTCTAAAGGTGTATGTGGTGCATTGTATGCTAAATACATAAAAAAAGGATTTGGTTTTCCTTTATTATCGTTTATATATTTAATGGCATCATCTGTTAAAACATCTGTTAAATAGTCTTCTTGAGGAGCATCACTAAATTCATTTTCATCTACATAATTTCTATTTCTTTGTAGAGGATCTTGATATTCATTGATAACCGGATTAGAACCTCCAAGTCTTCTATAGAATGCATCTTCGTAATTCGATTCGAAATAAGATTTACCACCTCCTAAAAAGCCGAAAAAATAATCAAAACCCCTATCTTGTGGTTGGTATTTACCTTCTTGAAAACCCAAATGCCATTTACCAATAGCTGCTGTATTATAGTCTGCATCTTGTAAAACTTTAGAAAAATAGGTTTCATTTTCAGGGATTCCTAAGGTAGTATTTATATCATTTGGCAGATTGTATTGGGCACCTATTCTATGAGGATAAATACCTGTTAATAATGCAACTCTACTTGGACCACAGAAAGGGTGAACAACGTGTGCATTTTTTAAAATAACCCCATTATTTGCCAAAGCATCTATGTTTGGTGTTGGAATTACACCTCTATCTGATGGATAATTAGAGTCTCTATTGAAGCCCACATCTGCATAACCCAAATCATCTGCTAAAATTACAATGATATTTGGTCTTGTTCCTTTTGTTGTTTGTGAAGATAAGTTTAAAGGTAATAAAAATAGAACTAAACAGTACACCTTATAACTCCAATTATTCATCATATTATATTAATTTTAAAAGTAAATTAGAACTCAAAAAAGTTCTAGTGATATATTTTTTATAAAATTAATATTGATAGTTAGCGAGAATTAAGCTAAAATTAACCTTAACATACACTAAATTAACCAACAATTAAATAGCTTCTCTAAATTGTTTAGGTGTAGAGCCCATAATAATTTTGAACTGCTTGTTAAAGTTTGTGATAGAGTTAAAACCAACAATGTAACAAACTTCAGAAACCGGAATATTGTCTTGAACTAGAATTCTAGAAGCATTTTTTATTCTAATTTCATTTAAGAATTGCGTAAAAGATTTGTTGGTCATTTTTTTAAAAAAACGACAAAAGGAATTGGTTGTCATACATGCCACACCAGAAATCTCATCTAAACTAATATTTGATGCATAATTATCAGAAATAAATTTAAGTACTGTATCTATTTTTTCTGAACTTTCTGATTTTGTTTGACTCATATCTGAAGAAGAAAGAATAACTCTTTGGTTTTCTGAAACTAACGAAAGTTTATAAAGAATTTCGAGCAATCTAATATGCTGTTCTGTTTTTGACAACTCTGGCAAAGATGTTAAACTATGATGCAATGGCGCACTTATTTCTTTGCTAAAAGACAAACCGAACTTGCAATCTTCTAAGAGCTTACTAATGCCATAAAACTCTGGTTTTGTAAAAAATTCATTTCCTAAAAAATCATTGGTAAATCTTGTAACTATCGTATTTACTGACTGTGTATTATCTTCTTTGTAATACGATGGATCATTTCTCCATAAATGTGGAATATAAGAACCAACTAGTACTAAATCTCCTGCAAAAAAAGGTGCAACACTATCTCCTACAAAGCGAATACCATTACTTTTAGATATATAAAGTAGTTCAAATTCTGGGTGATAATGCCATACAGCATCTAAACACGGAACATTTCTTGTGTAAATATTCAGTTTTTTTTCTACAACAGAATCAGATTTTTTTAGTACTAACTTCATAAAACAAATATAAGATATTTTTATATTAACTAAAATTTACAGAATAATTTTAACATAATCTGTTTTTTACCCTATTTTATTATTGATAATATAAATTTAGAGTATAAAAAATAAAAGTAATTAAAATGAATTAATTACTTTTATTTTTATTATTTATGTATTGAGAATGTTTCATCAAACCTGGGCATTTTATCCTTTTTCCATTGCAAACCTGTTTTATCATCGTGCCACCAAATTGGTTGCATATGAGATTCGCTCCAAACTTGTGCGTCTTTAACAAGTTTTTTTAGTATCTCTGGATGTTGGCTTCCTAAGTTATAATTTTCAGCCATATCTTTATCAACATTAAACAGTTGCCATTTTTTATTGTATGCTTTTACAGCTTTCCATTGATTTTGTCTTACACCAACATCACTATAACCATTTCTATGGCGCATTACATATATATTTTCATCTTTACGTGGATTTTTATTTAGCAAAAAGTTGTTCCAAATATCTTTACCATCTAGATCTTTATTATCAGGAATTTTAGCTCCTGCTAACCTTGCAAACGTTGGATAAAAATCTAATGCTGAAACATTATAGTTAAATTTTTGTCCAGCAGGAACTACGTTTGGCCAATGAAAAAACATTGGAACTCTGAAGCCACCTTCAAAAGTACTTCCTTTACCATCACTTAAAGGATAGTTCGTTGCACCAGCTTTTACTTTACCACCATTATCACTAAAGAAAACAATTAATGTATTGTTAAACTGACCTGTTTCTTTTAAAGTAGATACAATTCTTTTTACACCTCTATCTACTGCATACACCATAGCAGCATAGGTTCTTCTTTTTTTGTCTTTTATATGCGAAAATAATTTTAAATCTTCTTCTTTTGCCTCTAATGGCGTATGTGGAGCGTTATAAGAAAGATATAAGAAAAAAGGATCTTTTGTTTTTCCTGCATCATTAATAAAACGTACAGCTTCTCTAGAAAAAGCATCTGTTAAATATTCTGTTTCTTTAACTTCTTTACCATTGTGTTCTAAAGGTGTTAAATAATCCCAAATATGTGGCTGACCATTATCTTTTTGTTTTTGATAAGCTACCCTGTATTGCTCAGGAAAATATTTATGTCCTCCACCTAGAAATCCATAAAAATCATCAAAACCTCTATTATTTGGGTGATATTGAGTATCAATACCTAAATGCCATTTACCTATTACACCTGTATAATAACCTGCTTTTTGCAACATTTTACTAACGTAAGTTTCCTTGGTAGAAATACCTAAAGTTTCGTGACCAGTTTCTCCTGTTCTAGGCAAATTAAATTGTGCCCCAATTTTGTGTGCATACAAACCAGTCATTAAACTAGCTCTGCTTGGCCCACAAAAAGGATGAGATACATAGGCAGATGTAAAAATTGTACCATCATTAGCCAATTTGTCTAAACCAGGTGTTGGTATTTCTTTTGAACCATTAAAACCTAAATCTGAATATCCTAAATCATCACAAAGAATTACCAAAATATTTGGTTTAGATGGAGTTTTAATTGACACAGTTGCTCCTTTAACTTTACTTCTTACCTTATCTTTAGATGAATTACAATTCATCAACAATAAGGTAAATAAGAATATTGAAAATTTTAAAATACTTGATAATTTCATATTACTAAAAATTTAAATATTTAGATATTTAGATTTGATTTTAAGCTAAGAAAGTTATTTTACATCTTTTAATTCGTCCCTCATTCTTTTTAAAAAAGGTTGAATTTCAGAACCATTTTTTCCAGAAATCTCTCTTAACTTTTTATTGAAGTTTTGATTGACAGCATTTAGTTTTTTTCTTTTTTCATCTTTACTTAAACCGTCAATCTTTGCTTGTTTATTGGTTTTTATATAATCCATAAAATAAGCAGTTCTTACTTTAAGTAATTTTTCTTTAGCATTTTTATCTAATTTAAATTCTTTAGCTGCGGCATCAACAAAATAGTTTATTTTTTTCATTTGCCATTTTTGCTGACCATAAGTTGCCGTAAAAGCAACAACTAATAATAATGTTAAAACGATTTTTTTCATGTTACTAAATTTTAAGTTTTGTTAATAATTAATTTACTTTCTTTCTTATATCATTTTTTTTGCCAAACTCTTATGTACTCAATTTCATAATCTACAACTCCATCTTCCTTTTTTCCTTCTGGACTAAATCTTTCTAATTCTTCTTTAGTAGCAGGAACATCATGCCATGGAAAAGTTTCTTGATCTATCCACAAAGCAATTGGTCTATCTGCAACATACCCATTATAATTTTCTGGAAGTGTGATTTTTTTTCTATTTTTTTTAGCCCACTCAGTAACCTGTTCTGCAGTAACTGTAGAAAATAATTTTCCATCAATGTAATATTTCATTCCGCTTTCATTCCATTCTACACCCCAAACATGAAAATCATCTGCAACATTAAAACCTACTTCTTTACGCTCTGTATAAACAGGTTTACCAGTTACAGGCTTGTTCCAATCTCTAATAGACCACCATAAATTACTATCTAAATGTCTTTTATTTTCTTTTAAAGATTTACCATAAAGTTCAAAGAAATCAATTTCTAATTTTTCTCCCATTGCCCAAAAGGCACTAGATATAGGAGCTTTAGCAGCCTTACTTTTAATTTCTATATATCCATATTTAAATTCTTTTCTACCAATAAAACATGCAGTTGTAATGTTTTTATATGGCATAGCTTCTCCAAAAACAGGTTTTTTAATTTCTGGACTAAAAGGAAAATCTGGTTCCCATCTAGTTTCTAAAATTAATTTACCGTTTTCTAATCTATAATTTTTACCCGAAAATTGTGATGGAGCTCTGCCTTTCCAAACTTTCTTATTAGGCTTATCTGGATGTTTATAAAATGGTTCTCCGTTTTTAAATTTACCAACAATATACCACCTACTTTCATCTATTTCTTTTGCATCAAATTCATCACTTACATTTGTGTTTAAAAACCAATTACCGTTATTATTTTGATCTGAAAAAGGTAAAACAGTTTGAGTATCTTTTGATGATTTTTTTACTACATTTTTTTGGTTACCACAACCAAAAAATAATACGATTGATATAACAAATAAGGTTTTATATAGTCTTGTAATAATCATTTATAAATATTTTAGTTCTACAAAGAAAAAAGAAAACAACAATCTATGTTTGTTAAAAATTACCCTTTTATGAATAGAAATTATCTTCAGTAGTAAAATAGTATTTTAGAAAAAAGAAGATATTTCTATAGGGAAAAAGTAGTTTTTCATCAATATTCTATAAAATACTAGTATTTTTCTTGGTTTGCTGAACCTGTGAATGAATTTACTTCCTTCTTTTCATGAATTCGAAACTTATTTCTAATTAGAGTTCATTCATCGGAAAATCTTATGAGTTATCTTCATAAAAAAATTTATAATAATTTGAGTTTACCACGTTTACCAACTGGGTATATAATAGTTAATAAGCCTATCTATATTTTAAAAAAATATAATTCATATAATATATTTTATGTCAAATCTGGGGGAACTTTCTACTACTTATAGAGAGTAGACTACCTCCCCCAGATTTGACATTTTTCATTAAAGCAGAAAAATAGAAAGAAATATTTCTTTCTATTTTTTTTTAATTCTCGAAAAATGAGACTACTTATCTAATCATAACAAAACAATAAAACCAATTAAAACACTCAATTTCATTTATTAAATTAGGTTTACTTTCTAACTTTGCAATTTCACATTAAAAATGTATAGTAATTATAATATTAGTAAATGATTTTTTCGCAAAAACTACTGTATCTATATAGTAAATCTCAACATGTATAGATACTATATTTGCAGAGCAATAATAATGTGGATTATATCAGATATATTTTTATTCCATTCTACATTCCTTGAAGAGCTTCATTTTAAAATTTGTCTTTGAACCGAAGTTTTCTAAATTATCACTAATTTCAAAAACTCTACTTTACAACAAGTGTAGCTTTTTGTAAATCTTTTTCTTGCGAAGAAGCACCTACAGAAATCGTAAATGTTCCTGGTTCAACCACTTTTTTCATTTGTTGATTTAAGATGTTCAACTCATCAAAACCTAAGGTAAAAGTTACTGTTTTTGTTTCTCCTGGTTCAAGCGAAATTCTTTCAAATCCTTTTAGCATTTTATTGTAACGTCCAACAGAAGCATAATCATCTCTAACATACATTTGTACCACTTCATCACCTGCTCTTTTTCCTATATTGGTAATATCTACAGAAACAGTTGTACTTCCATCAGTATTTATTACAGCATCTTTAAAAGTTGGTTTACTATATTTAAATGTTGTGTAACTCAATCCATATCCAAAAGGAAAT
>QGCY01000047.1_pt1 | contig 34668 bp, 34 predicted proteins | sample 4708041 | NCBI WGS metagenome assembly QGCY01 (sample SAMN08941164, study PRJNA450518) | Sediment metagenome, whole genome shotgun sequencing project. | biome: grassland soil; feature: grassland; material: soil; isolation source: soil 14 days enrichment with methanethiol and mixed carbon source ... | reverse complement strand
TTTGCAGACTCATCACGATCGACAAGTTCAATCACAGCCATAGGCGCCGCATCACCATAACGGAAGCCCGCTTTCAAGATGCGAACATAACCGCCTGGGCGTTCTGCATAACGCTCAGCCAAGACGTCAAAGATTTTTGCCGCTTGACCTTTGTCACGCATGATAGAGATTGCCTGACGGCGTTTTGCCAAAGCTGTTTCAGGCTTGGCTGCCGCTTGTTTACCCAAAGTGATCAGTTTTTCCACGTAAGGGCGCAGTGTTTTTGCTTTTGGCAATGTGGTTACGATTTGCTCATGTTTGATCAAAGCCGCTGCCATGTTTGCCAGCATCGCCTTACGGTGGGTGCTGGTACGGTTTAGTTTACGTTGTTTAATGCGATGTTTCATTTTATCGCGTCCTTTCCAGCCTTGCTATAAGGCTTTATCTGCGGCCTCACAGGGTGAGAGCCATTACATTTCCGCCCGGCACCACAAAGGATGCGTTACCGGGCAGCTTTAGGCATCATGCCTAAAATTGTTGATCGTCGACCTTTTTCGCTAGGTCATCGATGTTTTCTGGTGGCCAGCCTTCGACTTGCATGCCAAGGTGTAGGCCCATTGTAGTCAATACTTCTTTGATTTCATTCAAAGATTTACGACCAAAGTTAGGCGTACGTAGCATGTCGCCTTCGCTTTTTTGAACCAAATCACCAATATAGATGATGTTATCGTTCTTCAAGCAGTTAGCAGAGCGAACAGAAAGTTCAAGTTCTTCAACTTTACGAAGTAGATTGCGGTTAAATGGTAATTCATCTTCTGCTTCGCCTTCGCTGGCTTCTTCTGGCTCATCAAAGTTGATGAAGACCTGAAGTTGATCTTGCATGATGCGTGCAGCGTAAGCGACGGCATCTTCCGGGCTGATAACGCCGTTGGTTTGAACGGTCATTGTCAGTTTGTCGTAGTCAGTGATTTGACCAACGCGTGTATCTTCGACTTCGTAAGTTACCTTACGGATCGGAGAAAATACACTGTCAACTGGGATCAAGCCAACTGGGCATTCTTCCGGGCGGTTTTGAGACGCGGCACAGTAACCAGAGCCTGTATTTACAGTAAGCTCCATGTTTAGTTTTGCGCCTTTATCCAGTGTACAAATTTCTAGCTCAGGGTTCATGATTTCGATGTCGGCGCCAGCTTCGATCATGGCGGCTGTGACAACGCATGGGCCTGTTGCGACCAAGCGCATTTTCTTAGGGCCTTCAGCATGCATACGAACTGCTAAAGCTTTGATATTCAAGATGATGTTTGTTACATCTTCGCGAACGCCTTCAATAGAAGAAAATTCATGTAACACGCCATCGATTTGTACGGCGGTTACCGCAGCACCTTGTAAAGATGACAGCAAAATACGACGCAATGCGTTACCTAGTGTTAAGCCAAAGCCACGCTCAAGCGGGTCAGCGATGACAACGCCCGTGTTTGCAGCCGAAACCTCTTTGATTTCGATCTTTGAAGGCTTGATCATTTCTTGCCAGTTTTTCTGTATCATGTTTTTTCCTTTCGCTTCACCCGGCTCTTAACCGGTCTCTTGCTTTGTACAGTGGTTTAAAAATTAAAAGCGCCCGCATGGTTTTGATGCGGGCACGTTTTATAATTATACGCGGCGACGCTTTGGTGGGCGGCAGCCGTTATGTGGGATAGGGGTAACGTCTTGAATAGATCGTACGGTTAATCCCAGCAATGAAATCGCACGAAGAGCTGATTCGCGGCCAGAGCCAGGGCCCTTAATGCGGGCATCAACTTCTTTTATGCCATGTTCTTGTGCTTTGCGTGCTGCATCTTCTGCTGCGACCTGCGCCGCGTAGGGCGTAGATTTACGAGAGCCTTTAAAGCCCATCATACCTGCAGATGACCATGAGATCACGTTACCTTGTTTATCCGTAAAAGTGATTAGTGTGTTGTTGAACGTCGAGTTCACAATCACGTCACCAAAAGGGATATTCTTTTTTTCTTTTTTCTTGGTCTTTGGTTTAGCCATGTTTCAACCCTCCCTTATTGTTTCTTGCCAGCGATTGGTCTTGCAGGACCTTTACGAGTGCGAGCATTCACACGCGTATTTTGACCGCGAACAGGAAGGCCAGAGCGGTGGCGCAAACCACGATAGCATTTCATGTCCATTAGACGTTTGATATTCATAGAAGTCTGACGACGCAGATCACCTTCGATGACATATTCATCTTTTTCAATCTCTGAACGGATTGCGTTCAGTGTTTCTTCGGATGCGTCACCCATGCGTTGTTGAACATCGATGTTCAATTTTTCGCAAATTTTAAAAGCGGTCGTATGACCAATACCGTGAATATAAGTCAACGCAATAGGAATGCGTTTCTTATCCGGTACGTTTACAGCAGCAATACGTGCCATGTTGTGGTTTCCTTTCACATTTTAAACCAAACCGTTTATTGCTCCGCGCGTTAAGCTTTCACAACTCCGGTTTGTAAACATTCAAACAGGGTAAAATGCCCTGTCTCTCTACAAAAATTGCGCAGAGATAGCGGCAATATAAGCATATTGCCTAGACTGTCAATGTTTTTATTCTAAGGATTTAAAACGCGGAAGAATTAAGCTGCCCGCGTTTCTTTGAGGATGGTTTCGATAGCGTCGCTTACGGCATCGATCGGGGCCATGCCATCGATGCTTTTTAGTAAGCCCTTTGCTTCGTAATAAGGCAGAACAGGGGCTGTTTGCTCATTATATACATCAAGGCGTTTTTTTAGTGTTTCAGGGGTGTCGTCGGCGCGGGCGCCGCCATTTTCTTCGTTACGCTTTAAGATGCGCTCAATCAAGATGTCTTGATCGACATCTAGGACGATGACGTAATTTAGGTTGCGCTTCATATTTTGAAGCATGTCGTCTAATGCTTCGGCTTGTGGAACTGTGCGGGGGAATCCGTCTAGAATAAAGCCTTTTTCGCAATCCGGATGGGAGATACGCTCGGCAATGATTTCGATGATGATTTCATCTGAGACTAATTGGCCTGAGTCCATAATGTCTTTTAAGCGGTTTCCCAGTTCGCTGCCGCTGGCGACTTCTGTGCGGAGCATATCGCCGGTTGCCAGTTGTTTTAAGCCGTATTTTTGCTCAAGTCTTGCTGCTTGTGTGCCTTTTCCTGCGCCTGGGGGGCCAAAAATAATCAGGTTCATTTGCGTTTTCCTCTGAGCTTTGTTTTCTTCATCAGCCCTTCATATTGATGGGCAATCATATGCGAGTGAACTTGGGCAATTGTATCCATGGTCACAGAAACTACAATCAGCAAACTTGTTCCGCCGAAATAGAAGGGCATATTATATTTAGAAATTAAAAACTCTGGCAAGAGACAAATGATTACCAAATAAGCAGCACCAATGGCTGTAATACGGGTTAGGACGTAATCGAGGTGGTCTGCGGTGCTTTTGCCGGGGCGAATGCCAGGAACAAAGCCACCATATTTGCGCAGCATTTCTGCATTTTCTTCGGGATTGAACACAATTGCAGTATAGAAAAATGCGAAAAACGCAATTAATAGGCCATACATGATCATATAGCCCGGCGCGCCGTGCTGTAAAAAGCTTGATACGGTTGTTGCGAGATCGCTGCCGCTGGCACCGGTGAAACCAATGATGGTCAGTGGCAATAACAGCAACGATGATGCGAAAATTGGAGGAATAACCCCAGATGTGTTCAGTTTTAACGGAATGTGGCTTGATTCCCCTCCCGCCATGCGGTTGGCACCGACTTGACGTTTTGGGTATTGAACAACAATGCGGCGATGGGCGCGCTCCATAAAGACGATGAATGCTAAGGTGGCAACAATCATGACGGCCAGCATGATGAGCTCAATCGGGCTGAAAGTGCCTTGGCGGCCTAGTTCTAGCGTTGATGCAAAGGCACGAGGCAGGCCAGCAACAATACCGGCAAAGATAATAAGTGAAATGCCGTTACCGATACCGCGCGCGGTGATTTGTTCACCGAGCCACATCAAAAAGACGGTGCCGCCAACGATGGTAACGACGGTTGAAATGCGGAAGAACAAGCCCGGATCCAAGACAGCGGAACCGGCAGAGCCGCTCATGCTTTCAAGGCCAACAGCAAGGGCATAGCCCTGAATAGTTGCCAGTAACACGGTGAGGTAGCGCGTATATTGGTTGATTTGCTGGCGACCAAATTCGCCTTCTTTTTTCAAAGCCTCGAGCTTTGGCGACATTGCGGTTGCCAATTGCATCACAATCGAAGCTGAAATATAGGGCATAATGTTCAAAGAGAAAATTGTCATCCGCGAAAGTGCACCACCAGAGAACATGTTGAACATGTCTAAGATACCGCCACCTTTTTGGGTAAAAATTTCGTTCCAGACACTGGGATCGATACCTGGAACAGGAATGTAAGTGCCTAAACGATAAACGAGGAGGGCACCAAGTACGAATAAAATACGTTGCTTGAGTTCTTTGGCTTTGGCAAAGGAGCCCCAATTTGCATTTTTTGCCAGTTGCTCTGCGGCTGATACCATTGCTTAACCCTTAACTTAAAATCATGATGGTGCCCGGGGGCGGGATCGAACCACCGACACGGGGATTTTCAATCCCCTGCTCTACCACTGAGCTACCCGGGCTTTATAAGCCATCTGCCTTTGTTTTGTCGCTTCGTACGGAAACAAAGCAAAACGGCTATACGGACTATTTATAGTCCGGTGATCATGTAATCACAATGGGGAGCTTATAAGGAAAAAGCTTTTTCATGTCTAGGGCGATTTTTTAAAAAAACATCGATCATTCACTTATAATATTTATAAGGATGGCTAAAAGACTTTGTTTGGGTCGATACGTAGGGCCAAAGGCGGGGTGCGGCGCGCTCGTGAAATCTCTAAAAGGCCAGTGGCGGTGAAGCCATGAATTTGCAGGGTGCAGGAGTCTTTTTCGGCTTCGCTTTTGGCTAGTTTTATGAGTGTATCTTTTTCTTTTTTATTTTTGGTATTGATACAGTCAACGACAATTGTGCCCCCTAAATTACGCAGAATGATCTGGCGGATGGCTTCGCGTACGGCTTCTTGGTTGGTGGAGATATGGGCGTTTTTATCATTGCCTTTATTGACGTCAATAGCGGTCAGTGCGCTAGTTTCTTGGATGATGATGTTACCGCCACCGGGAAGCGTGGCATAAGGTTTTAGCAAAGCACTGATTTTTTCCATGACATCACGCTCATGCAAGAGGGCGAGGTCTTGTTCCCCGTCGGAGAGCTCCACCGGGGTGATCTTAGTGATCAGATCGGGGGCGAATTCAATGCACCAATCCTCGGCCGATTTATAGTGATCTAGGATGACGACTTCGATTCGGTTGATTTGCTCGAGGGCTTGGTCGCTTAATATACGTTGAAGCGCATTAAGGCCGGGATGTAAAAAACCTGTCTGGCCCTGATCTATTTTTTCTTGAATAGAGTGCCATATTTTTTTTAGGGTTTTGGCCTCTATTGAGAGGATTTCACTTTGCGTATAAGCGGCGGATGCACGCAAAATACAGCCGCCCATATCGTTTAATTTATCCATCATGGCGGTGATTTGTTTGCGCAGTTTTGGGTTGGTAATGCGCTGTGACAAACGGTTTTCCTTCATCATCGGACAATAGATCAGGTAGCGCCCTTGTAAGGATATATCCATGCTGAGCTCTGGGATTTTGGTTTCATATTCATTGGCAGATGCGTTTGGGATGATTCCGGTTTTGGCTTGTACCAGTAAGACTTGACCCGGCGAGATTAGCTTGCCAATGCTGACATCACCGCCTTTGATGGTGGTGCCGTCCGGGCCGGGTAGGCGGATATGCTTGTTAAATAAGATGCCCGTATTCTCACCGTCTAAGTCCAGAAAGGCTGCGTCACGAGCGGAATCGATGGTTTTGACCTGCGCTAAAAAGATATCGCCCCAGCGTACTCGTTCGTCTGGCGAATCGATTTCAATGCCGGTGATTTTATTTTTCTCGGTGGCGACTGTCCAAAGAGCGCCGTCGAATTCTTCGATTAAAATGTCCACGTCATAACCTTATTGTGCATGAAATGCTCTTATGCTGGGCCCTGTAAGGGGCGGACATGTTGCTTTGGTATGTTTTTATGGTTTAAAGCCACAGCCCTTAAGTATTTGCATTGTATCATAAAGAGATAGGCCGACAATATTAGAATATGATCCGTTGATGGCGCTGACAAAAGCACCCGCATAGCCTTGAATAGCATAGCCGCCTGCAACGCCATCCCATTGCTTTGTTTCGAGATAGTCTTCGATTTCTTGCGTGCTTAGGCGCTTGAAGCTAACGCGTGTTTCACATAGGCGGGTGATAATTTTTCCGTCAGGACAAGCCAAGGCAATGCCGCCATAAATGCGATGACGGCGGCCTGATAGCTGTTGAAGGCATTTTTTAGCATGATCTGCGGTAGTGGTTTTATCCAGATGGCGGGCGCCACAGGCCACGACCGTGTCTGCGCCCAGGACATACGCGTTTGGGTGTTCTTTAGCAATATGGGTTGCCTTGTCTGAGGCTAATCGCAGCGCCAGATCGCGTGGAGATTCGTTTTTGAGCTGGGTTTCATCGATGTCAGCCGGGATCACCTGACCTGGCGTGATGCCGATTTGCTTAAGGAGGTCAATGCGCCGGGGGGAGGCTGAGGCTAGGATCAGCTCCATCATCGGCCTATTTTTCGCGGAAGATAATGCGACCTTTGGTTAGATCGTAAGGGGTCATTTCAACGATGACGGTATCGCCTTGTAAAACGCGGATACGGTTTTTACGCATTTTACCGGACATATGAGCCAAAATTACATGCTCATTTTCAAGAGTAACACGGAACATCGCATTGGGCAGGATTTCTGAAATCACGCCTTTAAATTCGATGAGGTCTTCTTTTGCCATGTTACGTCCTAAATTGTTGTGTAAAAATTTTTCATACTTATACAGGCTGATTTGAAAAAGGCAAGAGGCTTATCGGGCTCTTGCCTTATTTATCCTAGTCAATGGCCTTTTGAAACGCGTTGATCCAGCCTTGAATTTCGCTTTGACGGGTTTTAAGGGCTTGGCGTCCGACAACCAGACGTGACGAGATGTTTAACAGCGTTTCGATCTCTGACAAGGCATTGGCCTTTAGGGTGGACCCGGTGGAAACCAAGTCAACAATATGGCTGACCATGCCAAGCGCTGGGGCGATTTCCATCGCACCGTTCAGTTTGATGCATTCAGCCTGAACGCCGCGTTGTGCAAAATAGCGCTCTGTCAGGTGGGGGTATTTGGTGGCGATGCGGATATGGCTTTGCGCATTGAGCTTTTGATCAGCCAGCGCATCGGGCGCTGCAATGCTGAGGCGGCAATGACCGATATTTAAATCCAGCGGAGTATAGAGATTATCATAGTCAAACTCTTCCAATACGTCGGATCCCACAATGCCTAGCTGGGCGCCGCCATAGGCCACCATTGTTGCAGCATCAAAGGCGCGTACGCGAATGATGTCTAGTGTTTCATGGTTGGTGGTAAATCTTAATTTGCGAGAGTTTTCATCGTTGAAGTCATCTTCGGGGATGATGTCGCATGCCTTTAAAATCGGCATAAGCTCTTTTAAAATTCGCCCTTTAGGTACGGCTAGAATTATTTTTTGCTCGGAACTATTCATGGGGTTCACTGATAGCTTATGACGTTATGAGGGGCAAGATATAAATTAGTCGATTTTATGGATGATCGCACCACAAGCGGTTAGCTTGCCTGCGATATCTTCATAGCCGCGCTCTAGATGGTAAATCCGGTTAACGGTGGTCTCGCCTTCGGCGACAAGGCCAGCGAGTACTAGCGCGACCGAGGCCCGTAAATCAGTTGCCATGACTTGCGCGCCTTTGAGGTTGTTGCCACCGCGAACAATGGCGGAGTTTCCTTGCACGGTGATGTCAGCGCCCATGCGCACCAGTTCGGGTACATGCATAAAGCGGTTTTCAAAAATGGTCTCGGTAATCAGGCCAGCCCCTTCGCATTGGGTGAGGAATGCCATGAATTGGGCTTGTAGATCGGTGGGGAAGCCGGGGTGAGGTTCCGTCATAATGTCGGTACCTTTTAACGGCGTATTTTTATCGCGGCTGACGATAATGTCCCCGTCTTCTTCGTGGACGGTTACGCCAGCTTTTTCTAGTGGGGGGACCAATGCGCTTAAATGATCGAGGTGCCCGTTCTTTAGGCGTAGTTTGCCGCCGGTCATTGCTACGGCAATCATATAGGTTCCGGTTTCAATGCGGTCTGGTACCACGGTGTGCGTTGCGCCGTTCAGGCTATCAACGCCTTCGATGGTAATGGTTGAGGTGCCAAGGCCTTTGATTTTTGCGCCCATGGCAATCAGGCATTGGCCGAGATCTTCGATTTCAGGCTCGCGCGCGGCATTAGCCAAAATGGTTTGCCCTTCGGCCAGTGTTGCCGCCATCATCAAATTTTCTGTCGCACCGACCGAGACTTTAGGGAACAAGATATTAGCCCCTTTTAAGCGTTGGCCATTCGGGGTGGAGGCGATGACATAGCCGTCTTCTAATTTGATTTCTGCGCCGAGCTGTTTAAGGGCGTCTAAGTGTAGGTCAATCGGGCGGGTGCCGATCGCGCAGCCGCCGGGCAGCGAAACACGTGCCTCACCAAAGCGGGCAACCAGCGGGCCTAATACCAAAATAGAGCCACGCATTTTGCGAACAATATCGTAAGGGGCGTCTTTGGTGGTGATATTGCCCGCATCGATGGTCATGGTGCTGGTGCCATCTTTGCTGATCTCACAGCCTAGATGCGATAAAAGCTCAACCTGAGAGCCGATATCACGCAACTTTGTTGGCATGTTTTTTAAGATGAGGGGCTCAGCGCTTAGAAGGCCGGCGCACATATGCTTGAGCGCCGCGTTCTTGGCACCGCTGATGGTTATTTCGCCATTAAGCTGTGTGCCGCCGCGGATGATCAGTTTGTCCAATGTGCTCTTTCCTTGTGCAGGTTGGTTAGAGCCTTGGGAGGGTGACCCCTTTTTGGCCCATGTATTTGCCTTGTCTGTCTGCGTAGCTTGTTTCACAAGCGCTACTCCCTTTAAAAAATAAAAATTGCGCCACGCCTTCATTGGCGTAAACACGGGCTGGTAATGGTGTTGTGTTGGAAATCTCCAAAGTCACATGGCCTTCCCAGCCGGGTTCTAGCGGGGTGACGTTGACGATCAACCCGCAGCGCGCATAAGTGCTTTTGCCCAAGCAGATGACCAGTACATCTTTGGGGATGCGGAAATATTCAACCGTGTGGGTCAGCACAAAACTATTGGGAGGTATTACGCAAATATCGGTTTGTCTGTCAACAAAACTTTGATTTGAAAAGTTTTTTGGATCGACCATCGCGTTATCAACATTGGTGAAGATTTTAAAGTCCGGCGCGCAGCGTGCATCATATCCGTAAGAAGATAAGCCGTAGGAAATGGCACCGTCGCGGGTTTGTTTTTCGACGAAAGGCTCGACCATGCCTTCTTGCTGGGCGAGGCGGCGGATTTCGTGATCCGGTAAAATACCGGGGGAGGTTATCAGGTCATTATTGCTATTAGGCATTACGAGATTATCTGCAGTCATATTCATGTGTCGTTTGTTTTGGTTGTGCTTTTATCTTTTTTGTCTGAGCCTTGCTGTTTTAAGGCTTTGCGTTTGCGCAAGTTATCGCGCAGGGCAGCCGCGCGCTTGTCCTTTTTTAGATCGCTTTTCGATTTTTGCTCAGGCATTACACAATCTATGCAAAAAGAGGCGTGACATGCTAGTTCTTTTATTGTAAAAGGGCCTCGAAGTTTGGGGACAACTTTTCTTTAAGCTGCTGTAGCTCAGTGGTAGAGCGCACCCTTGGTAAGGGTGAGGCCGGGAGTTCAATTCTCCCCAGCAGCACCATCACATTTTTTTTCAAAACATTTTTTTTTGGCTGATCCAGCCAAGCAACCTGCCGGTTTATGCGCATGAATCTTGCGAAAACCCGCAGAAATGTTGCCTTTTTTTGACTCTATCCTCTGAGATTGTTTTAATTTTACATAATAATAATTATTTATTAACCATACCGCTCTATTATATTATGTAAATAACTAGTGTGTTGCAAAGCACAAGTTACTCCACGAAGGGGAAATAGTGTGAGTTTGGGATATAAAGAATCATTTAATGAAAGCGCCGCGCTTTCACAGCCGCATGAAGCGGCGAAAAGGTTTGTGGAGGGGCAGCTTGATGCCGAGAACCGCCAAGACATGAACGGCGCTGACCCTGACGGTGGGTTAAACGGAAGAATGCGCACGGCTGCATCGAATGCACGCCTTGCCAACGGCAATACCGAAAGCGAAAAAAAGAAACGCGAACGGACCGCAGCATTGATGCGATCTGTCGCCGCCATTGAAGCGCAGTTGGCAAAACTGTATGAGCGCCGCGATCAGTTGATGAGCGAAATTGATCAGTTAGAGCAAGAGATCGAAAAACTTGATCAAGAACTTGATCATTTAGATGATGCGATTGCGAGATTGGAAAAGGGCGAAGAACTTGGGCTGGACGAAAACGGAGCACTAAAAGATAAGCAACTGGAGTCTGCGCTACAGGAGTATGAGCGCAGGACAGGTAAAAAGGTTGATCGCTCTGACTCTGATGCGCTGTTACAGGCATTGCGAGATATTGAAGCCAATAAATCAAATGACAGAGACGCCAAGCAAGCTGAATTGGACGGGAAACGCGCTGATCTGGACGATGTCCATAGAGAGATTGATGGTCTGGAGGCTCAGCTCGAAGCTGTGCAAGGCGAACAAAATCAACTGTCGGGTGCTGGAGAGCAATCGCACGCCTATGATTTAGGGGGTAATCAATGGGGCGCGCGACAGCATGAAGCAGAAATTGTTAATCAAATCGCTGAGCTTGGCGATACGGGCGCAGAATCTGCGGAGGTAAGCCAACGCTCAAACGAGTATCGGGATGAGGATATTATCCCGGAGGATGTGCATGTTGAGGAGTTTCAAAGACAGCTTGCTGATTTAGACTCTTACCCAGAAGATTTTAGAAGTGAATTGCAAATTGAGGCTATTAGGGATTATCCAGAGATAGCGGCCTATGTCGCTAAAACTGATCCCGCTGTCGCCGAGTTGCTTGAATTGGCCAATGCGGAAGCCGACCCCCCTGCAACGGTTGCCGAGGGAAGCCCTAACGAAGACGAGCCAACCCAAACGGCATCCGCTGATGGTGGTTGGTCTATTTCCGGCGGCATGGGGTAAGCGCGCTGTTAATTTGCATCAGCGGTTAACGCTGCCAATGTAGGATGATCCTCATCATCGTGGTCAATAACGGCGGCTTGCGCGCGTTTATTGTCAAAATACTGTTGAATAGGAGCGGCAAATGGCATTCTATTCATCACTTGCTGATCGGTTGGCGGCCACTGCATTTTTGCCCCATCAACATAAAATTCGGCCAACCCATCGGGGCCGCCCGGTACCGCGAAGGTTGGAATTCCATTATCCGTCATTACTGCCGCCGTTATTCCGGCATTGGAGATTCCTCGGCCAAAATGAATGACGACGCGATCACGAGACAATCTGCCAAGCATAGCTTCGTTGCTAACGGGAGCTTTAAAGCCAGGCGTGGCGCATTGATATTCACCAACATCTTCGCAAATCAGCTGTTCTTGGGTTTGTGAAACGGGCTGGGAATCCTGCGCGTAGGCGGCAGGGGTAACCGTCATCATGGTTGCCAGTGCGGCGGCACCAAAGCCTATTTTCAATTTTTCTAGAGCCATTTTGAGCCTCATCATACGTATATTATATCACATATGCGCCGTTGCTTACCCGTTTTGTGCATGGATTGCACGAACGCGTGCTGCTTGAGCGCGTTGATTTGCCTGATTTACAGGCCACACCGTATCTGAGTACCGTCTATGGATATCATTTATTTCGATATCCTTATTATTATTGTGCGTATGAATACCACATTTGTGTAATTTTTGTCAATATTTTCGCTTTGTTCTTACCGCTGTGTGCTTTTTGCAACAGTGGGTGGTTTATTCAGGCTCAGGAGCGGCCTGTTGCGCGCGCTTGTCTTCGAAATATGCCTTAAGTGGGCTCCAAAATGGCGCGCGATCCATTACTTCTTGCGTTGTTGGTGGCCATTGCATTCTCGCGCCATCAACATAAAATATGGCCTCACCATCTTGTTCGTATCCGGGAACCGCAACGGTTGGTACGCCCCCATCCGACATAGAAGCTGCGGTCGTTCCTGCATTGGCGATGCCTCGGCCAAAATGAATAACTACGCGGTCACGAGACAGCATGCCCAATAGACCTTCATCGTCTACCGGAGCTTTAAATCCCGGCGTGGCGCATTGATATTCACCAACATCTTCGCAAATCAGTTGTTCTTGGGTTTGTGCCACGGGCTGGGTATCCTGCGCATAGGCGGCAGGGGTAACCGTCATCATGGTTGCCAGTGCGGCGGCACCAAAGCCTGTTTTCAATTTTTCTAAAGCCATTTTGAGCCTCATCATGTGTTTGTTGGCGCGCATTGCGCTTTGACGTGCCCATTTTTGAAACACGCTCTGCCCGGATTTTACGTGCCACACTGTATCTGGGTATCGTCTAAGGATATCGATTTTTCGATATTCTTATTATTATTGTGCGCATGGATGCCACATTTGTGTAATTTTTGTCAATATTTTCGTTTTGTTCTTACCGCTGCGCGCTTATTTTAGTGGCTTGGGTATGCAAAGGGGTGCAAAAGATTACATCGCCCTGACGCTTTTCAAGAAGGTATCAACCCGGCCTTGTAGGCCTTCGGCTTGTTCGGATAGGCCTTGGGCTACGTTTAGCATGACGGAAGAAGATTGCCCGGTTTCTGAAGCGGCTGTTTGTACACCAATAATATTGGAGGAGACTTCTTGCGTGGCAGAGGATTGTTCTTCCACTGCGCTGGAGATTGCCGTGCTGATTTCGCTGACTTGATTGATTACAGAGGTGATTTTATTAATTGCATCGGCTGTGGTTTGGCTGACGCTTTGGATGCCGCTGATTTGTGCTTTGATTTCTTCGGTGGCTTTGGCGGTTTCTGCCGCTAAGGTTTTGACCTCCGATGCCACAACGGCAAAGCCTTTGCCGGCATCGCCTGCGCGTGCGGCCTCAATGGTCGCGTTGAGGGCCAGTAAGTTGGTTTGATCGGCAATATCGGAAATAAGTGCGGTGACTTCGCCGATTTTATTGGCAGCTTCGACAAGGCCAGCAACCAATTGTTCGGAGCGCCGCGCTTCGTCAACGGCTTCGTTAACGATTCTGACTGAGTTTGAGACTTGCCCCGAGATTTCATTGACCGACGCTGATAATTCTTCGGTGGCGGCGGCAACGGTATTGGATTGATTGCTGGTTTCTTCTGCAGCGGCGGCGAGCGTTTGAGCTGTACTTTCCATTTCAGTGGCCGAAGAGGAAACACTCTCGACCAAGGATTTTACATTGGTTTCAAAGTTGTCGGCTAGAGCTTTATTTTCTTCTTTGCGCGGGGTTAGGTCGGTTGCGAATTTGGTGACTTTAAACGGTTTGCCGTCTGGATCTAAAATCGGATTGTATGAGGCTTCGATCCAGACTTCTTTTCCGTCTTTGCCGATGCGCTTGTATTGGCTGGCTTGGAATTCACCTGTATTTAGCTTCTTCCAGAAGTCTTTATACTCCTGAGATGCGGCAAATTCAGGCTCTGCAAACATGGAGTGATGCTTACCTTTGATTTCATTGAGCGTATAGCCCATGACGCTGAGGAAGTTTTCATTCGCATCAATAATCGTGCCATCCATTTCAAAGGAAATAACAGCTTGAGATCGGCTGATCGCATCGGCTAACCCGCTCAGATTGGCGGCTTCCAGTTTTTGGGCGGTTATGTCTGTTGCGTATTTGATGATTTTATATGCTTTGCCAGCTTTGTTTAAAATTGGGTTGTATGAGGCTTCGATCCAGATTTCTTTGCCCCCTTTGCCAAGGCGCTTGTATTGTGCGGCTTGGAATTCACCTGCGCCAAGCTTCTTCCAGAAGTCTTTATATTCTTGAGATGCGGCAAGTCCAGGCACGGCAAACATTGAGTGATGTTGGCCTTTGACTTCGTCGATGGTATAGCCCATCGCGTTTAGGAAATTTTCATTCGCATCAATAATCGTGCCGTCTAATTCGAATTCTATTCGCGCGCTGGATCGATCAAGGGCGGCAAGAATATCGGCCATTTCACCTGCACTTTTTTTAGATGAAGATAAGGCGTCAAACTTAAGAGGCTTTTTTTCGGCAGCGTTTTTGAACATTTTTTTTCCTGTTTTTGAAAGGTGGGCTATCTGGTTTTTTTTATGTAAGGTTACTCTTGCTTTAAAAGCAGAGCATTTATTCATATTCTTAGCGCTATGGTATCGTAAGTTCGCGAGAAGCTGAAATTTTTTCTTTTTTTGTTTGCTCCTGTATATCTATTTTGAGGGATATGAATAGCATTTGTGCTGAATTTGCTACGGTGGTAGGGTGTTTACTATTGTTTTGATCTTTTTGTGTGGTGATTTTTCTTGCGTCTTCTTTTCAGTTTTTTTATCGGGTTGATGGCTTGCGTGTCTGTTGCCAAGGCCGCAAAAATTAACAAGCCACAAGGCATCTATGTCAGCCATGTGAGTGCGGATGCCGATCAATATATGGGTTTGCCTTATGTGAGTGGGGCTTTAATTCGTGTGCGCTGGTCTGAGATTGAGCCTGTTGAGGGGCGTTACGATTTTTCCCGGATTGAGTCACAGCTTAAGTCCATTCGCGCCGCGGGTAAGAACTGGTCATTGGGCGTGATTGCGGGGCGGGATGTGCCGCGATGGCTGCTTCAAAAAACGGATGCGCGCATGGCGATCCAGTTTCGTGGCAAGCCTTATCAGATTGTTCCATTTTGGAATCAGTCTTATCAGGCTTATGCCAGCCAACTGGCGCAAGCGCTGGCGAAGCAATATGGCCGTGATCCGAAGTTGGCTTTGATTTATGTGCCCCAGCAAACCGCAAATGGGATTGAAGGCCATTTCAATGGTACCCCGTTTGATGATCTGCGTGCTGCAGGCCTGACGCAGGATCATTGGTTGGCGGCATCAGAATCGGCGATTAAGGCGTATACAAAAGCGTTCCCGGATAAAGCTATCGCGTTTGAGTTGCATGAGCTGTATCGCAGTACTGAAATTCCAGCGGCGGTGATGAACTATATTGCTAAGAACCACAAAGCTCAGGTCGGGATAGGGGTTTGGTGGTTGTCAGGCAAGTGGGATTATCAGGGAGATTTGCTGAAGCTGATCCAGCAAAGTGGCCTGTCGGTTTATGCGCAGGTGATTGGAAATTCATCGCAGGCCCATCGTTTCCCCGATGGTGATTACAGTAAAATGTTTGACCAAGCCCGCACCATTGGTGCGGATTATGTTGAAGTCTGGAATTATGAGCTGGAAAAGCCGGTGGAGCCATCGGTGACAAGTTCGATTAAGGCTTTTGCGGCTGAATTCCAATAATGGCTGATCTGCGCCTTACTGCTTGACAAAAAGTAGATTATAGGATAATAATCCTAACAATATTCATTGAATTGGACACAAACGAAGGAGGCTCTCATGCAGATTGGCTTGGGGTTAGGCGCGGGTGCGCATTTGAAAAAGCAAAATGAAAATTCAGCGGCGTTGGGCTTTCCCATGGCGGAGAGCGATTTTCACTTTAATGCCAAGGGCTCTTATGCTGGCGTGGGGGCGCAATGGCATGATTTGCGCGGCGGCAATGTTTTTACGCTGCAGGGAAATCCGGTTTTTGCGAATGGGGCTATGATTTTGGATGGGGCGGGTGATTATCTTAAGCTGGATGCTAACCCGGATTGGCTGGCCGGTGCCCATCAGGATTTTGCAGGTAATCAATGGTGGTTTGCGATTGCCGGTACGATCGGGGTGACGAATTCTTCTGACTATTTAATGGGGACGTGGGGCGAGGCTAACCAAGATGGTATTGCAATTCGTGTGACATCGTCTGGGGCGTTGCAGTTTTTTCATCGCGGAGGCGGGGTATTATCCGCAACGGTGGGGTTGGGGACGCTCAGCGATGGGGATGATTTTATTTTGGTGGTGTCTTATGACACGGATAGCGGGGTGATGCGCTATGCGTTGAATGATTACCGCTATAGTGAGGTTAGTGTGAGCTTTGTGAGTTCCTCAGGCGCGGCGGATGGTACGCTGGCGCTGGGGGCATTGCAAAATGGTAGTGGTGAAATTCACTCTGGCACGCAATTGCACGGCTTTATGGGCGGCGGTGCGTTTTTGGATGTTGCAGGCTTTTATCAAGTGGTACGGCGCTTGAAGGATCGAATGGCTGCGGCGTCTTATTTTAGGGCCCTGATTGTGATGGCGTGTGGACAATCAAATGCGCAAAAGCTAGTCGAGGATTATAGTAGCGCGGGGCAGGCCGTATTTTTGAGCGCGCTGGGCGGGTATTACGATATTGGAATGTTGGAAAATGGAGCCACTGGCGGCGCTGCGGCCGATAAGGCAGGAGATGCCGGTTATGGTTATTTTTATGATGGGGCCACGCAAAGCTTTGGTGCGGCTTATGATAATTTCCTTAGCGGGGTGAGTGGGGCGGCGCTTTGCCCTTGTGGGGTGGATTGGATTGTCTGGGCGCAGGGGGAGACCGATGCGCTGCAGCTTGATGGGGTTGATTATACCATAGCTGATTATGAGGCGGCACTACGGGCCATTTTTGCGCGGCTTTATGCGGATACGGGGGCTAAGATTGCGTTGGCACCGATCGGGTTTGATGTGGGGGCGCCCAATTCTACCCGGGATGAATGGCAGCAAGTTCGTGATGTTCAAATGAAATTGGCTGATGCGCTGTCTTATGTGTTTATGTTGCCGCCTTATTATGATCAGGGTTTGCAAGATGATGTGCATCTGGATCAATCAGGGTATGAAAGCTTTGCCGCGCGTTCAGCGCAATATCTGTTGGCGCGTGAGGGGGTGGTCAGCATCGTAGGTGCGGCTGGGCCTGTGATTGTCAGTGGTCGTTTTGTGGCCGGGCAGAAGTTGATCTATCTGGATATTGTTCATGATGGGGGTGATGATTTTAGTATCATGTCGGATATCGCATACTGGCGCGTGCTGATTAACGGTAATGCCGATAATCTATCCTTGGTTGTGCGTCATGACGCGAATACGATTGCAATCACAACCCTCAATACGATGAATAGCGGTGATGAAGTTGTTGTGCAAGCTGCACCGTATGGCAATGGTCGGGATATTATGATCAGCTCTATTGCGGTTGATAATGCGGCCTTGCCACGAGCTTTGGCGCCGGTTTCGATGTTGGTGTTACAAGAAGTGTAAAAAAGGGCGTGGAGAAAATATGCGGATGGGTTGCTTTTTATGAGGTGATTGGCATCATGAGCGTATGAGAGTTTATTTATTTTTTGTCTTGTTTGCCCTGACCCTTTTGGGAAGCGGTTTTGTAATCACCGATGCTGTCGCGGCTAAGGAGCCTGCATGGCAGGAGCGCTGTAACGATAAGGTTAAGCGCGCCAATGGCAAGCCGTATTGCGAGATGGTGAGTACCTTGGTAGTGCAAGAAACCGGGCAACGTTTCTTGGAGTTTGCAATTGGTTATCCCGAGAGCAGCCCTAGTGCGCGTGGTGTGGTGACGCTTCCGTTAGGGGTGATGTTGACTGAAGGTGTTAGTTTGAAGGTTGATGATGGGCCTTTGATGCGCTTTCAAGTGCGTTACTGTAATGCGGGTGGTTGTTATGCATTTTTAAATCTTGGTGATGAAGTGCTGGGGCAGTTTAAAAAGGGTAATCAAGCTGTATTTTCTTTGGTGGCTTCGGATCAAAAGCGATTGAGTGTTGCGGTGCCGTTATCTGGTTTTTCAAAAAGGCTTTCTTCGATTAAGCCATAAAATATTCTTTTTGCTATTGGAGGTAGTATCTTTTTTTGTTATAAGTTTACCGGGGATTGGATTCTTCGTGTGAGGGATTCTGAGTTTCTGTACTGAGTTCGGTTCAAAATTATTAATTCTTTTAGGGCATGAATTCTTTGTGTCTGGGGCTTTGAAAGCTTCGTTTTGTGTTTTTTATTAAATGTCTTTGTGGGAGAAAAAAATGACATCTTTAAATCTGAAAAAAATCTTATTAGGCGGAACGGCACTTGTGGCTGTTGGTGCTTTTGCTTCAGGTGCGCAAGCAGCTGATTTGACTGCCGCGGGCAGCGCGACTTGGGCTGGTAGTGCTGGTAAGGATAGTACTTCTGTAGCGAATGCGGTTGCTGCGGATAATCTGGATATTACTGGTGATGGTGTTGATATCTTGGTAACTAACGATACGTCAGCGGATGATAATTCTGCCAATACGAATACATTTGCGTTGGGTACTATTACAGATAGTTCTTCTGCAACAGATGGTGATTTGAATATCACAACAGGCACAACAGCTGGTTTGACTGTGACGATTGTTGATGCAACATTGGATGGTAATGTTGTTATTACTGGTGATGCGGCTGACGATGCTGATATCGATGTGACTGTGGCTGACGATTTGACAGTTGGTCTGGCATTAACATTGACTTCGGATGCGGATGCTGCCAACACGGTTACATTGACGGTTACCGATGATTTGAGTGTAGGTAACGTTGCAACAATTACGTCTGCGGATGGTACGGGCACAGATGGTGTCTCGACTTTGATCGTGGGTGGTGATGCAACCTTTACCGGCGGTTTGGTTTTGGATGATTCTGCAGGTGGTGCAGAATCTGTGTTTGAATTGAATGGTGCGACAGCACAGGCTATTTCAGGTGCCATCGATGGTGATGCTACAGGTGATGGCCAAATTAATATTACAGGTGTTGGTGCAACGTTCTCCGGTGATATTGGTGCGGTTCAAGATATTGATCAGATTTCTCTATCAAATGAAGGAACAGGATCTAGCGTTACTTTCCAAGGTGATGTTGGTGTTGATAATACCTCAGGTATTGTTTTGGGCGATGGCGCCGGTAATGCTGACACTTATACGGCGACTTTTGACAGTAGCAACGGATCAATTACCGTTGATGGTACCGTTCAAGGTGCTGCGACAGATACGTCTGCGGTTGTTATTTCTGGCGGAAACTCTGTTGTTCAGGCTGATGCCTGGGGTGGGGTAACACCTTTGGATAGCGTTACGATCAGTGGTTCTTCTACTTTGGATTCAGGTGCGGCATTGACTGCAACTACTATTACAATTGGTACTGGTTCAACATTGGAAGTTAATGCAACTGTAAGCGGCGATGTTGCCGGTACAGGTACTGTTGATGTTGATACAGGTGCATCGATTATCGGTAGTGTTGGTACAACGTCTTCGACTTTAAGCTCGATTGCCATTGCTGAAGGTCAGACTTTGACTGTTGACGCAGCTGGTGGCGATGAGTCTATCGCAGCCTCAACGATCTTGTTGGAAGATGCAGCTTCGGATGGTTCTGATGCTGGTTTGACCATTGATGCGACGGCGAACACGGTTACCGTAACTGGTAATGTTACAACCGGTATTGATGGTGAGGGTGTTATTACGCTTAACGATGGTACGGGTGCCGGTACGGTTGCTTTTGTTGGTGATATTGGTACGAGCTCAGTTGCTGTAGGTCTTTTGACATCTACGGGTGCGGGTTCTGATGAAACGGTTACAACAACAGGTAATTTGTATGTTGATGCAATCACATTGGATGATGCTGACGTATTACAATTTGTTGGTACATCAGCGCAGGTTGTTTCTGGTACGATTGATGGTATCGGCGCTAACGACGGTGTGATCACTGTTGGTGACGGCACAACGACCAGCGATGTTACCTTTAACGGTATTATTGGTGGAACTGCTGTTGGTGCGTTGAATGTTTCTGAAAATGCAGCGGCAACATTTGCGGCGAATGCAACAATCGGAACTAGTGCTATTGATAACGATGGTACAATCACGATTAACTCTGGCGTGACCCTTGCTGGTGGTGGTGCTTATACCGCTGATGCGGCAGCGGGTACCTTTAACCTTGGGGTTAAGCGTACAGCAGGTACAACATCGATTGGTACTTTTGATATCACAGCCGGTGGTGCCGTTGATTTGAGCAATGATACGATTAACTTCGTGGTTGAAGATGGCTCACAGCCACTAACAGCTGAAACGATTGCAAGTGTTATCGGTGGTAACGGTGGTGGTGCAACGACTGCGGGTACAATCACGGATAACTCGTTCTTGTATGACTTTGCACTGGTAGCAAATGGTAATGACTTTGACGTTACTATTTCTGCGGCAAACACAATTACAGGTTCTGCTACAAACTCAGCGAATGCGAATGCTGGTAATATGTTGATCACTACTTTGGGGACTTCAACCAATACCGAGATTAACCGTCTGCAAAGTAGCTTGCAGTCTAAGTCTACTCAGGCAGCTTTGAATGATGCGTTGGAGGCAACTGTTTCTGATGTTGCTGGTGGTGCAGTTCAGTCTGGCGTAAGTGTTGCCAGCAGAACGTCTGCGATTACTTCGACACGTTTGGCAGCTTTGCGTGATGGTAGTACTGTTTCCGGTATGTCTGCAGGTGACTTGACTTCAGGTGTTAAAGTTTGGGCACAAGGTTACGGTCAGACAGCTCAACAAGATGAGCGTGATGGCGTCTCTGGTTACCAAGCCGATACTTACGGTTTTGTTGCCGGTATCGATACTGAGGCCATGGCAGAAAATCTAACTGTTGGTTTGGCGTTTGCTTATGCTGACACAGAAGTTGATTCAGATGCGTCTGATGATGCCAACACAGCGATTGACACCATTCAGGTTTCTTTCTACGGAGACTATGATCTGAGCGATCATTCATACATCAGCGGTCAAATCGGTTACATGTATGCCGATAATGAGACTGTACGTCGTAACGTTGGTAGTGTTTCTGGTTTGAATTCTTCTGGTGATTTTGAAAGTGATGCATTCTTGGCCTCAGCTGAGTATGGCTATGACTTTGCTGTTGATCATGGCATTACATTGACCCCGAAAGCCGGTGTTAATTATGTTCACTATTCTGCAGATAGCTACACTGAGACAGGTGCTGGCGGCGCAAGCTTGACAGTAACTAGCGATGACATGGATATCTTGGAATTTGGTGTTGGTGTTGATGCAACAACAACACATGCATTCCGTGATGGATCTTCGATCAAGCCTAGCTTGAGCGCAGGTGTGCGTTATGATGTGATCGGTGATGAATTCCAGGCTACGAACCAGTTCGCTGGTGGTGGTGCTGCCTTTAAAGTTGAAGGCTTTGATCCTGCTCAGACTACGTTTGATCTGGGAGCTGGTGTGACTTACTACTCTACTGATAACTGGGAGTTCTCTGCTGGTTATGACTTTGAATATAAGTCAGACTATGACTCTCACACAGGTTCTGTGAAGGCTGCTTACAAGTTCTAAGCTTCCCTTCCTAAGATAAAGTTTGAAGAAGCCCTTGAGCATTGCTTGAGGGCTTTTTTCTTATCTGATATAGTCGGCTTTTATCGGTCTATAAACGTTGTTATTTCACGCTTTATATAAGGTTTTTTAAAGTTTCGTTGTTTGTGCTTGAGGCTGTCATAAAGTACAGCCGACGCATGCAGATACAGAAGGTATGATGAGCACAGCTAATATTCTTTCTATTGCGGGGTCTGACCCTTCTGGTGGTGCCGGCATTCAAGCCGATCTTAAAACGGTAACAGCGTTAGGTGGTTATGGTATGGCGGTGATTAGTGCGTTAACCGCACAAAACACTGTAGGCGTGCAGGCTGCCGTATCGGTTGAGCCTGAGTTTGTTGAGGCTCAGCTTGTGAGTGTTTTTTCTGATATTCGGGTTGATGCTATTAAAATAGGCATGATTGGCAGCTCCGCCATGGTTGAGGTGATCGCCGGGGTGTTAAAGCGCTATGGTGCTGATGTGCCGGTGATACTGGACCCGGTGATGGTGGCCACCAGCGGTGATCGTTTGGTTAGTCAAGATACGGTTGATGCGATGGTGCATCAACTTTTCCCGTTGGCTCAGCTTATTACTCCTAATATTCCGGAAGCAGAAATTTTATTGCGTGCCGCGGTGCTCGATATTCACAGCGCAGCCGAGAAACTTTATGCTCAGTTACCCGGTCAGGCGGGGATATTGCTCAAAGGCGGGCATGATACGCGCGGTGATGAAGTGTTGGATATTCTTGCCGATTCAGATGGAAGTACCGAATTTTCGGAACGCCGCGTTGAAAGCGGCACCATGCATGGTACGGGCTGTACTCTATCTTCGGCGATTGCTTGTTGCATGGGGCAGGGGATGACCTTGTCGGCTGCGATTGTGCGGGCGCGCCGCTATGTGGTTAAATCGATGGAAGCCGCCGATATGCTGGATGTCGGTTCTGGTGGTGCGCGGCCGTTGCATCATGGTTTTTGTGCGGCTTTTGGTGATGGGTGTGACGCGTAGATGGCTTTGGGTGAATTTGATTTAATCGGTGATTATCTGGTTGCTTTGACCGAGGGGCGGGATGAGGCCCAAGGGCTGAAGGATGATGTGGCATGGCTGCAAGTGCCGGAAGGATATGAGCTTGTGGTCAGCACCGATAGTTTGCATGAGGAGATTCATTTCTTTAAGGGGACCGATCCGGGGACTATCGCGCAAAAAGCGCTGCGTAGTAGTATTTCCGATATTATTAGCGCGGGGGCCAAGCCTGTGTCTTATCAGATGGCGCTGTCTTTTGCTGAGATGCCCGATGAGGCTTGGTTAACGAAATTTTGTGCAGCCCTGCGTGCAGACCATCAGCGCTATGACTTGTATTGTAATGGTGGTGATACGACGCGCATTCGCTATGGGCGTTCCGTTACTATTACGATGTTTGGTTTGCGCGCGGCGGAGCTTAAGCTCTCACGTATGGGAGCGCAGCCCGGTGATGTTGTGTATGTTAGCGGTCAGATTGGCCATGGCGGTTTTGCGTTTGATCATCTGCGTACTGTAGTACCGGATGTGCCTTATGGGCTGTACCCATTGATGGCGCGCTATGCCAGTGCGTGCGCGGATATTTCTGATGGGGTGATTGCCGATGCTGCGCATATTGCGCAAGTATCCAAGGCGGTTGATATTCACTTGTATGAGGCGGATATTCCGGTGATTTCCGGCATTGAGCCGCGCGAAGCATTGGTTGCAGGTGATGATTATCAGCTGTTGTTTACGGTTCATGCTGAGCAAGTCGAAGCGTTTGAAGCGGCGCTTGAGGAAACCAATATTCCTTGCAGCGCGATTGGTAAAGTAATTGGTGGGTCTGGTAAGGTGGATTTGTTTGACATTCACGGTCAGCGCGTTAAGCTGTCGAATTGCGGATGGCAGCATTTTTAGGGCTTGTTTTTACGATGTGATCAGCGTAATTAAAACCCGTACTTCGCCCATTCATATGCGATAAGTTTGAATAACAAATAATTAAAAAGGCAAATTCAAAATGACACAAATTACGGTTCCAACCTTGGGAGAGTCAGTTTCTGAAGCAACGGTTGCACAGTGGTTGAAAAAAGAGGGTGAGGCAGTTAAGGCGGATGAGCCTATTGTCGAGCTGGAAACCGATAAAGTCACACTGGAAGTTAATGCACCAGCAGACGGGGTTATCTCTAAGATTATCGTTGCTGAAGGCGAGAATGTGGAAGTGGGCGCGATTTTGGGCGAGATGGGCGAAGGCTCCGCAGCCAATGATGCGGCACCAGCGGCTAAGGCTGAAGAGAAACCTGCTGAAGACAAAGAAGAGCCTAAAGCAGCGGCAGAATCTGCGCCTGCGGCAACACCTTCGGAAGAGCCGAAGCTTTCTCCGGCGGTTCGTAAGATGATTGCGGATAACAATCTGGATGCAAGCAAGATTCCTGCAAGCGGTGATGATGGTCGCGTTACCAAGGAAGATGTGCAAAATTATCTGAGTTCTGGTGCTAAATCATCATCAGCGCCAGCCGCTGCACCTGTGGCAGCTCCGGCTGCGCCAGCGGTTGCAGGCCCTGGCCGTGATGCCAGTGAGCGCGAAGAAAAAGTGAAGATGAGCAAACTGCGTAAAGTGATCGCAGGCCGTTTGAAAGAAGCACAAAATACTGCAGCAATTTTAACAACGTTTAACGAAGTTGATATGCAGCCTGTTATGGATCTGCGTAAGCAATACCAAGATCAATTCGTTAAGAAGCATGGCATTAAGCTTGGCTTTATGTCGTTCTTTGTGAAGGCGGCTATTCAGGCGCTGAAAGAATTCCCTTCTGTGAATGCGGAGATCAGTGGCGAGAACATCATTTACAAGAACTATTATAATATCGGGGTTGCTGTTTCAACACCTCAAGGATTGGTGGTTCCTGTATTGAAAGATGCAGATTTGCTGTCTATGGCTGAAATTGAAGCGGCGATTGTTGATTTGGGCTTGCGTGCCCGTGATGGGAAGCTCAGCATGGATGAAATGCAAGGTGGTACCTTTACGATTACCAATGGCGGTGTGTTTGGCTCTTTGCTGTCGACACCGATTTTGAATACGCCTCAATCGGGTATTTTGGGGATGCACTCTATTCAGCAGCGCCCAATGGTTATGCCTAATGGTGAGATTAAAGCGCGTCCGATGATGTATCTGGCGCATTCTTATGATCACCGCATTATCGATGGTCGCGAAGCAGTAAGCTATTTGGTGCGTATCAAGCAATTGATCGAAGATCCGCAACGTATCGTTTTAGACGTTTAATTTCTGCTTAAACATGGAATTTTAAAAGCCTTCGGATCATACGGTTCGGGGGCTTTTTTCTAGGGGCAGAGCACAGAAAAACGGCGCACCGAAAGGCACGCCGTTTTGTTTGTTCTTGGGTAAGTAAGTGCCGATTACATATGAAGGGCGCGCTTATCGACGGCCAGTGCAGCTTCCTTAACGACTTCGGTTAAGGTCGGGTGCGCATGGCACGTGCGAGCGATGTCTTCGGCGCTGCCGTCAAATTCCATGACGGTGACGATTTCTTGGATCAGATCACCTGCATTTGGGCCAACGATATGGCCGCCCAGAACCTTATCGGTTTTGGCGCAAGCTAGAATTTTGACAAAGCCGTCGGTGGCATTCATTGCGCGGGCACGGCCATTAGCCATGAATGGGAATTTGCCTGTATTATAGGCAATGCCTTCTTCTTTGAGCTGTTCTTCCGTTTTGCCAACCGCTGCGATTTCGGGCCAAGTATACACAACACCTGGAATAGCATTGTAATCGATATGGCCGCTTTGACCGGCGAGCATTTCAGCCAAGACTACGCCTTCATCTTCGGCTTTATGCGCCAGCATTGGGCCTTTGATCACATCGCCGATGGCGTAGATTCCCTCGACAGAGCTTTCAAAAAACTCATCGGTGACGATGCGTCCGCGATCATCTAGTTTGACGCCGACTTCTTCCAAGCCAAGGTTTTCGGTGTATGGTTTGCGGCCGACAGACATAAGGACGATATCTGCTTTGAGCGTGGTCGCTGAGACATCGGAGCCGACTGATTCAATCTTAAGCTCAACCCCTTTGGCCGAGCTGGTTGCGCTGGTTACCTTGCTGGAGAGCATAAATTCCATGCCTTGCTTCTTCATGATTTTTAGAGATTCCTTGCGGATCTCGCTATCCATGCCGGGCAAGATATTATCTTGGAATTCAACTACGGTAACTTTGCTGCCTAATCGGCGGTAAACGGTTCCAAGCTCCAGCCCGATAACACCGCCGCCAATAACGACCATGCTTTTCGGGATGTCTTTAAGCTCAAGCGCGCCGGTTGATGACACGATTTTCTTTTCATCAATTTCGATGCCGGGCAAAGATGCAACATCAGAGCCTGTTGCAATGATGATATTGTCGGCTTCGTAAGTTTTCCCATCAACGTCGACTTTGCCGGGCGCAGATATTTTGCCAGTGCCGGTAATGCGGGTGATTTTGTTTTTCTTAAACAAAAATTCGATGCCTTTGGTGTTGTCGCCAACGACGTTGTCTTTATGCTTTTGCATGGTTTTCCAATCAACGTCGGCGCCTTTGATTTTAATGCCCATATCGGCCATGTGGTGTGCAGCGTCTTCGTATTTTTCAGACGCGCTCAAGAGCGCTTTAGAAGGGATACATCCAATATTTAAACAAGTTCCACCTAGTGTATCGCGCTTTTCTACGCAGGCAACTTTCATGCCGAGTTGGGCTGCGCGGATGGCGCAAACGTAACCGCCGGGGCCTGCTCCGATCACGATGACATCGAATTTATCACTCATGGTTTGTATCTCTTCCTTACTTAATTTCTGTCCAAATGTGAGGCTTATAATTTGGCTATCAGATATACGCGTGATCCCCTCGGATGACAAGCCCTTGCTTTGATTGAAATGATGGTGTTTAGTAATGATTATATTTCTATAAAGCGCGTTATTTTCTGTGCCGATGACCTTATCTGAATTTGATCATTTTTCTGCGATGCAAGAGGCTGTGAGGCAGGCTCAATCCAGCTTGCATCCCAGCAATAAAATCGGGGCAGCCTTATGGCGCGATCATGATTTAATTGTGAGTGCACCGAATGTTTGGTTGGATGCGCTGGTGCCTTTTGAAAGTTACGAGAAAATCGGGAATGCAAGCCCGACCATCCATGCCGAAGTTTATGCGGCGCTCTTAGCGTTAAAGCAAGGGCAAGCTTTGGATGGGGCACGTTTATATGTCACGGATCCACCATGCCCGAATTGCATCAAGATGATGATTTGCGCTGGGGTGCGTGAGATTTACATCGATTTAAAAGGATTTGAAAAAGACTGGTATCAGCGCCGTAGTGCTGATTTTAAGATGCTATCGCTGGAACTGGCGGAGCAAGCAGGAGTGAGCGTTTATAGGCTGATCCGCGATAAGGCAGCGCAAACGGTGAAGTTGGAGCGCTTGAATGCGCCGTTGGGAGCGGAGACTGATCGTGTTGTCCAACTAACGTTACAAGAAAAGACTGAATTATTGGCTCATTTATCACAAAGCCAAGCAGTGATGTGCGCGATCGAAGTGCCGGGGCAGGGCTATCGCATTTATAGCGACCAATGCTATCAGGCCAGAGGCTATGAAGAGCATGAAGATAAATATGATCCGGTTTTGCGGTCTTTAAATCGGCTCTTCATGGATGTGGCGCGTGATGGTTATGCGTTAGCAGGGCAAGTTATTTATTGTAATGGTGTGCCAACTTCGCGGGAGCTGGTTAATTTTATTGGTTTGGGCCAGCATGTGGGTTTGAATATTATTGATGCAAACCACGGCGGTCTGCATGAAGGTAAGGCGGCATTACAGTTTTTGTTGGAAAGTCCGCTGGGGCCGCGTTTTATTGTTTAAAAATTGGACGGGCTATTCGTTGTAGTGGCTTGGTTTATCGCCTGCAGCTGTTTCGATTGATGCAAAACGTTCAGCGGTTGCTTCTAAGGTTGTTTTGCTTTTTATCGGGGTCATTGCTTCTTCCATGAGGACGGGGTTTTCACATCCCTTGGCTTGGAATATTCCATTCATTAAGGCGCGCCGCTGATGGGCGACGTCTTGCACTGATTCGGCTTGGTTCTCGCCTTCTTCAAATTCTTGGGATGCGAAAAACCCAACTGCGGCAATGCCCAGCCCACCCGTTAGCCCGGTCACTAAAAAAGAGCCCAGCGCGCCCGCGGCTGTAATCGCCTGATTATTGACTTTGGCGTCGTTTTTTAAGTCTTCGGTTGTTTTTATGATTTGATTCATCAGTTGCGCTTCATTGACCAGCGCAGCGCAATTTAGCTCCAGATCGCCTTGGCGGGCGACTTTGAATTCATAAGGGTCCAATGTTTGCGCCCATGCGGCAGGGACAACGCTTGCGGCGATTAAAGTTAGAGATGATAATGTGAGTAGCTGTCTTTTCATGGTAATCAGCGGTGGCTTCGACCGAGTGCATCCTATATCATTTGATTGTAACATGCTTGATATGCAAATGGCCAATTTTATCGGACTGAAATAAAGGGCTTGTGCATATTTAATATCAGGTTGATTGTAGTGCCTGTAGGGGAAACAAAGATATGTTGTCGTTATTTTACAAAACGTTACGCTGGTATATTATTGTTGCTTTAGGTATTGGCGGCTTTTATTTTATGTCTTTAGCAACTGGAGGGGAAGATATGAAGCCCCTGATGCCAATGGGGCTTTGCTTTGCGATTGCTTATGTTCTGGCTTATTTTTGGCACCGCTATAAACGCCAAGTTGTTTTTACCAGTTTGGGGGCGTTTGTCTTAACGGCGGCTCTTGCTTATGGGTTGCCGTTTTTATTGTATGTATTTGCTGATATCTTGCTTGATGCTTCTTTTTACCTTATGTGGTTAGGGGCGGCGGCATTGATTGGGGCGCCGATTATGATGTTTGCAATCAGCCGCTACGATTAATAATAAAGCTATAAACAAAGAGGGTATCGATGGGAATTCAAGTGCAAACGCCGCGTATTATTATGCGTGACTGGGAAGATGGTGATCTGGAGCATTTTGCTCGAATTAATTCGGACCCATTGGTCATGGAATTTTACCCTGAGCGTCTGGATGATAAGGCGTCTGAGAATTTGGTTAAAAACTTTCAAAAGCATATTGATCAAAAGGGGTATGGTTTTTTTGCACTTGAGCATGCGGAGACTAAGGCTTTTATGGGGTTTGCAGGGCTTGCCCGCGTGCCGTCTGATTTGCCATTTGCACCTGCGGTCGAGCTTGCATGGCGATTGGATTATGATTACTGGGGGAGCGGTTATGCAAGCGAAATTGCTAATGCATTGATTGAGAAAGCCTTTGGCGACTATGGTTTGGATCAGATTGTTGCTTATTGTATGCAAGATCATGGTCGTGCGGTTCATATTCTTGAAAAGCTGGGGTTTTCCGAAGATAAAAAAGGTGCTTTTGCTTATGCGCCTAAGCGGTCTAAATCGCGTAAACATGATTATAGGCTTTTTCGTTTTAAGAAAGTCTAGCGAGCTTTCATCCACATAATTCGAAATTGTTTTGTTAAGGGCTTATCGAATTAGAAAATATTGTGATATGCTTCTGGACAGAAGAGTTCGTCTTTTGTGTATGTCTTTCAGGCGTGCTTTAATCGTATTGTGTTTTTAGGTAAGGGATTTTTTGTTCAATGATGCGTCATTTTCTTCCGTTGAGTTTGCTAGGGGTTTGTCTGCTGTTGAGCGCTTGCGGTGACGGCTGGGAGGTCGTTTATACGCAAGATGTTAGTCCTTACGGCAATGACCGTACGGCAGGCTCTGGTGTTATTTATGTGCGCAAGCATATGATGCCAGCCAAGGAAATTAGCATTAAGCCACAAATGGAAGATGGCAAGATGGAAGGAATGGTTACGGTTCTTCCTCCTGAAGAGCCTGTAAAGATTGAAAAGACTTTTAAAACCTTGATGGTTAAGTAGGCTTTCTTATTTTTCTTTTTTATCGCTGAGTTTATGAAGGGCTGTGATCATCAGACTTAGAGTGATCAGGGCGCCTGCTTGGTGTGTGACGGCTATATGTAGGTGTACATGTGATAGTAAGGTCGCAACTCCTAAAGAAAACTGTAATAAAATCATCATTCCCAGCGCATGAACGGGCCAAGGTGTTTGGTTTTTGGCCTTGGCATGAAACCAAAAGCTGAGTGTCAGCAAGGTTGTTGTGATGGCCAGCCATCGGTGCGCTAATTGTACGCCGGAATGATTTTCAAAGAAATTGACGAAGAACGGATGGTATCGCATGAAATCTTCGGGAATCCAGTGGTCACCCATTTTCGGGAAGGTGTCATTATAGATCAGGCCTGCATCCAGCCCAGCGGTATAGGCACCCCAGAAAATGGTGATGATGAGCGCCCAAAGGCAGCCCCATAAATGGTGGGTGAGGCTTGTGCTTTGTGCAGAGGTTCCAGGCATTAAGAGGGTGAGCGCTGTTTTTAAGAGCAGGCAGTAGAGTAAAAAGGCCAGTGCAAGATGTGCTGCGAGGCGGTAATGAGAAACGCTGGGTTTATCGACGAGGCCGCTTTGTACCATGAACCAGCCCATATAGCCTTGGGCGGCACCTAACAGCAAAAACAAAAAGAGTGGTGCCTTATAAGATGCGGGAATTTTGCCGCGTATCCAGAAAAATAATAAAGGCAGCGCATAGACCATGCCGATCAATCGCCCCAGTAGGCGATGAAACCATTCCCAGAAAAAGATGCTTTGAAAATCGGATAAGGTCATCCAGCTATTTTTAAGGGTATATTCGGGTGATGCTTTATAAAGCTCAAAAACGCGGAGCCATTCGGCTTCTCCGCGTGGCGGTATCGCACCGATTAGGGGGCGCCATTCTACCATGGAGAGCCCGGATTCAGTTAGTCGCGTGATAGCCCCGACAATCACCATGATAAAAATCAAAGCACAACAAGACAGTAACCATATTGCCATTGCTTTAGTGGGGTGGACAGGTTGATTTGTGGACATATCTTTCATAGGCTTGGATATAGAATAAAAAATCGCGTATGAATAGGGTTCATCCTCATTAATTGATATGTGGTTGCTATTAATATTGGAATGGTTTTAATCCTCGGCTATGAGTGCTCCTAAATTTGATTTTATTGATGTTTCCGTCCGGGCTTTTGCTTTTCTCTGGCAAAATCGCCTGAGTATATTGCAGCTTTCTTGGCTGCCGTTTTCGATGAAATTGCTTTCCTTTTTAATTATTATATTTCTGGGCTTGCAGGATAATTACCTGCGTCAGGGGCTTGTGTTGTTGCCGTCATCGATGCTGGAAGGCTGGTTGGTGGCTTATGTCTTGCGTATGGCGGTTCTAAAGGAAACATGGCAAGGCTTGTTGACCGGTGATCGACAGCTAGATCGCGCTTTAGCTGATCAGCGTAAGCGTTTTATTATGGGGTCGATGTTGATCTATACATTGATCAAATTGATCAGTGCGCTGGCGGTTGGGCTTATGGTTCAAAGTGGAGCTTTTGAGACTTTGCAGGGTGGCGCGCCTAGCTCTCCGCCGCCACAAAGCGGGATTTTTGATGCTTATTTTATTGGTGTTGCGGCTTTTGCGTTGGTGATTTGGTCCTTTCGTTATATCTGGTTGTATGTGCCGATTGCGTTGGGGTATTCGGTGCGCTTGTTCCTCAAAAAGATATTTGGTTTTTTGACTTCTTTTCGGATGATAGCGGTTTGGCTTGTTTGTTTTGCGCCCGTTTATTTGTTTTTGATGCTGTTTACGAAGTTATTACAGACGGTTTTCCCCGGCGCCAGTTTGGAAGAGGCTTCCTTGCCTTATTATGTGGTGGCGGGGGTGATGCAGTCCGCGGTTGAACTTTTTGTCGCGTTGGTGACTGCCTTGGCGATGGGCTATGCGGTTCAGTTTATTATGGCTACCAAGAAATAGGGATGGTTTTGAATGCAAATCTTTGTCACAGATTTTGAAGGGAAAGAGCATGCGCTAGAAGCCATAGAAGGCTGGCGTGTAATGGAAATTATCCGCGATCACGGATTGCCGATTAAGGCAGAATGTGGCGGGGCGTGCGCGTGTGCGACATGTCATGTTTATGTTGATGAGGTTTGGATGCCTAAGCTAGAGGCGCTGAATATGATCAAAAGCGAAGATGAAGAAGATATGCTCGACGAGGTGTTTGAGTTGGAAGATAATTCGCGTCTTTCATGTCAGCTGATCATGTCTGAAGAGCTGGATGGTTTGAAAGTTACTTTGGCTCCTTGCTAGGTTTATTGCAATGTGCCTTGCCAATCGGCGAAGCGGTAATCACCCGCGGTGATGATCTTTTTACGTGCGACGTAGACTGAATGCAGTTTGCCCTCGATCTTTTCAACCCAAAAATCCAGAAACGCTGTTAGGTTTGGATATTTGGGAGCGATGTCATAGTCTTGCCAGATAAATTCTTGCAAGATCTCATCAAAATCGGGGAGGTGGTAAATGATTTGCGCCGTGGTAAGCCGATAGTCACTCAGTTGCTTTTTTAATTCTGCCATATGTTTTAAAACTCCTGTCCACATATTGAAATATTCTATCTCAATTCATTACCATTTTATTATAAAATGGTTTTTATTTGGTTAAAATGATGTGGGGGAAGTCAGGCTGAAAGCTTAATTTTCGCGCAGGAGGCGCTGTTTCTGGCGGTTCCAGTCGCGATCTTTTTGAGTTTCGCGTTTGTCGTGCAGTTTTTTACCTTTGGCCAGAGATAGCTCTAGCTTGGCAAGGCCACGGCCATTGAAAAATAGGCGCAGTGGAATAATTGTAAAGCCGCCTTTGTCGATCGAGCCCAGTAGCTTATCAATTTCTTTTTTGTGCAGCAGTAATTTGCGTGTGCGTTTGGCTTCGTGCTGTAAATGTGGCCCAGCTTGGACATATTCAGGGATATTGGCGTTAAAGATAAAAAGCTCACGCTTTTCGGCTCTGGATTTTGCAGGGCCGATGTAAGCTTCGGCTATGGATGCTTGCCCGAGTCTGAGCGATTTTACTTCGGAGCCTGTCAGTTGCATGCCGGCTTCGAAGGTGTCGCCTAGCTCATAATCAAAACGCGCGCGACGGTTGACCGCTACGGTTTCGTTGACCGAGATCATTCCACTTTTTTTGCTTTTTTTGTTATCGGCCATGGCTAAAATTATTACGAGAGTAATCCGGCGTGCGTCATAGCGGTTTTGATTTTTTCTTGTGCTTGCGCGCTAGCAGGCAGCAAAGGAAGCCGCACATCTGTTGAGCATAACCCTAGAAGTGAGCCAGCATATTTTACCGGTGCCGGGGAGCTTTCACAAAATAGATCGCGCCCTAAGGGAGCCAGCTTGTCACGGAGTAGTGCAAAGGTTTTTAGATCGCCTGATTCCCAGCTATTATACAGATCGGCGCACATTTTCGGTGCGACGTTGGAAATAACCGAAATACAGCCATGACCGCCCAATGCATAAAAACCTGCAGCGGTTGGATCTTCACCTGACAGTAAGGCAAAGTCATTGCCGACTTGTTCGCGAAGCTGACAAACCCGGCTGAGATCATTGGTGGCATCTTTAACCCCTACAATATTCGGTAGTTTGGCAAGGGTGGCGATGGTTTCAACATCCATACCCACGACAGAGCGCCCAGGAATATCGTACAGCACAATTGGTAAGCTGCTTTCATTGTGAATAGCGCTAAAATGGGCAATTAAACCGGCTTGTGTAGGTTTGTTGTAATAAGGCGTTACGCTGAGGCAAGCGTCAGCGCCGGCCTCTTTGGCATCGCTGGTTAATTCGATGGCTTCGCGGGTGGCGTTAGAACCTGTTCCAGCAATCACGGGAATACGTCGATTGACCACTTGCACACAGCGGCGAATAATGGCCTTATGGTCGTCATGAGACAAAGTCGGAGATTCCCCCGTCGTGCCACACGGTACCAACCCATGAGTTCCCTGATCAATTTGCCATTCGATCAGTTCTTCAAGCTTCTTCCAGTCGATGTCTCCGTTTGTAAACGGGGTCATCAACGCGGTAATGGAGCCTTTCAACATGGCGGTTTATCCTTTTTATATTTATTGGTTCAAGCGCTTCGGCGCTTACGGATCGGTAATCTATCCTTGCTGCGCATGCTTTGCAAGAAAAGCTTGCTGGGTAGTTTATTGTTTTTCTTAGGTTTGGGGGTGAATTTGCCTGCAAGGGCGGGGCTTGATTCTGAGGCGGCATCCCAAACCGTTCAGGCGCTTGAGAAAGAAAACTGGAAGCAGGCATGGCATCATGCTTCGGCAAGCGGGGAGCCTTTGCTTAAGAAATTATATTACTGGTATGTGTTTCAGGAAAGAAATGGCGAAGGTAGTTTTGTTGATTTAGCACGTTTCATTCGGCAAAACCCTAGTTGGCCGGGGCAAGAAAGCTTGCGTACGGCGCTGGAGTACCGCATTCGTGGCGATAGTGATGCGGGGCAGGTTATTCGATGGTTTGAAGAATATCCACCGTTGACGGCGAAGGGGGTCGATTATTATGCGCAAGCTTTGATCCGCCTTAGACGCATGGATGCGCTTGAATCGATGTTGTCAGACTGGTGGGCTGGTACCTTGATGTCGCGGGATGATCAGATTTTTATTTATGGTCGTTATCGTCAATATATTCCGGTTGAGGCACATCGCCGTCGTTTTGATAAATTGCTGTTTAATCGTCGTTATACCAATGCGCGTGCGGTCGCCAAAGTATTAGGGCATGGTTATCCGGCTTTGGCTGAGGCACGCATTGCACTGGCTGAGCAAAAAAATGGTGTTGATGGTTTGATTGATCGGGTTCCAGCTCATTTAAAAGATGATCCGGGGCTGGCTTATGAGCGTTTGCGATGGCGCCGTCGCAAGGGACTGGATCTTAATGCCATTGAAATTTTACGAAATCCGCCACCGATTGAAAAAATCGCTAACCTCGAAGATTGGTGGCGCGAGCGTCATATTCTTATTCGCCGGATGTTGGAAAAAGGGCGTTATGAGGGGGCCTATCTGCTGGCTGAGTCCCATAAGCAAAAAGAAGGGTTTGCTTATGCGCAAGCAGAATGGTTGGCGGGATGGCTGGCGCTTGAATATATGAACCGCCCCCAAGAAGCGCTAGAGCGTTTTGTTGCGTTAAGCCAGAATGTTTCAACGCCGGTAAGTCTCGCACGCGCTTATTATTGGGCGGGAAAAGCCGAAGAAGCCCTTAACCGTCATAA
>QGCY01000046.1_pt1 | contig 35130 bp, 38 predicted proteins | sample 4708041 | NCBI WGS metagenome assembly QGCY01 (sample SAMN08941164, study PRJNA450518) | Sediment metagenome, whole genome shotgun sequencing project. | biome: grassland soil; feature: grassland; material: soil; isolation source: soil 14 days enrichment with methanethiol and mixed carbon source ... | reverse complement strand
GGGGGAGGGCTACCACCCTGAAGATACGCTCAGCGTTGAAGACGTCACCAATGTACCGCTTTATTTTGATGTGCCCGATTTGGATGTCATGGATGATGAGATCCCTAACTGTACCTATGTTCCTGGCACGGACAGTGATTTTCCTTTGTCACTGTTTACCGCGCCGCGTCAGGATCTAAGCCTGCAGCGTTTGAAGCATTACTGTGGTACTTTGCCCAAAGACTTTCAAAACTATGTGATCTTTACGAATTACCAGTTCTATATCGATGAATTTATTCAAATTGGTCAGCGTTGTGTTGGCAAAGATGGTTATAGCGACTTTATTATGCCGGATGCACACGCACGTATGCCGCAGATGCCGGCTTACCATTTAAAACGTGAAGATGGCGATGGAATCACCATGGTTAATATTGGGGTAGGTCCATCAAATGCAAAAACAATTACAGATCATATTGCGGTTATTCGTCCGCATGCCTGGCTGATGTTGGGACACTGTGCGGGGCTTAGAAACTCTCAGAAATTGGGCGATTATGTGTTGGCGCACGGCTATTTACGCGAAGATCATATCTTGGATGATGACTTGCCGACCAGCATCCCCATTCCGGCGCTGGCGGAAATTCAGCAATCATTAGAACATGCCGTCGCCCAAGTCACAGGGTGTGAGGGGTATGACCTTAAAAATATTATGCGCACCGGCACGGTTGCCACCACGGATGACCGAAACTGGGAGCTCCATACCTCAGGTCGCCAAAATCTGCGCCTGAGTCAAAGTCGTGCGATCGCCATGGATATGGAATCAGGTACTATTGCCGCCAATGGTTTTCGTTTCCGCGTACCGTATGGGACACTTCTTTGTGTGTCGGATAAGCCTTTGCACGGTCAGCTTAAATTGCCTGGTATGGCCAATAGTTTCTACCGCAAGCAGGTTGAGCAGCATTTGCAAGTAGGGCTAAAAGCGATGGAACTATTGCGGGAGATAGGCCCTAAAAAACTGCACAGCCGTAAACTGCGCAGTTTCAATGAAGTAGCATTCCGTTAAAAATTAAACGACGATATTAACCAAAGAGCCGCGAGGCTTTTCGGCAAATCCCTCACCGGCAGAAGATGATTCGCTGGCCGATACGCTTTGTGGCGCAGGCCCGGCGGCTTCGCTTCTATCAACCGAGGGGATATCTTCTTGCGTTTTTACCGTTGTATTCTGGCGCTCTTGCGCTTGTTCCTGACGCGCGTCGACACGCTTTCCGGGTTGAAAAGCGGTACTAACTGCTTGCTGGACTGCGCCAGCTCCTAGGCCGGGGATGCTTCCTGACATGATAATTTTCCAAAATTGTTAAGCACACATAAGTTATAGTATAATTATTACATGAACAATGGGTGGGATGCAAAATCTATGAAAACTTTTGCTATTTACATAATCAATTATCCTTTTGGTAATCTTTTTGTTTCATAATTCGCGAGAGCTAGGGAAGAAATATAATGAAAATAAATATTTCTGTGAAATAAAATTATAAAAAATAAAAAGAGATTGAAATGACAGAAGGATTACAAAGGGGAAACACCGCGGGGGGCGAGATTATACCCGTCCTTGCGCGTTTATATAATGTCCAACAAAAGAGTGATTCGCAGGTTAATAAAACGCCTGAAACTCAAAATGAGTTAACGTCATTAGTCTCAAACTTATTATCAATGGAGCTTTCTGTCCGGGAGAGCGAACTGGTTGCAGATGTATTAATTACACTCATGCGACAAGTCGAAAAAGATATGTGCATCGCGTTATCCGAGCGTCTTTCAACGATGGAAGCGGTTCCATTGCGCCTTTTGCTACACATCTCGTCCGAGGAGATTGATATCGCTGCGCCTGTTCTTCGGCACAGCCCTGTCTTTAACGATATGGATCTGATTTACATCATTAAGTCCAAGCCTGCTGAATATTGGCGGGAGATTGCCAAGCGCGCCGAAATGGGCGAGGCAGTCATCGATGCGCTTGTGGATGCGGATGATCTGGATACAGCGATTCATTTGGCAGAAAATAAAAAAATTGGTTTAACGCAGCATGCTGTCGATGTGTTGATAAACATGGCGCAGGATCATGATGATATCGCCAAACCTCTGATTCACCGCAGTGATTTGTCCGCAGATGTCGTTCGAACGTTATACCAGGGCGTTAGCGTTGCGATGCGGCACTATATTCGCCAAAATTTTGATAATATTCAAAATGATGTAACCGATCAGGTCAAAAGCATTGCCGAAGAATTTGTCGAGGCATCGCGGGTAGAAAATCAAGGTAAAGGCTTGATTGAAGTAATACCGGGGCAGTCGCATTATAATATGGCGCGCCGCTTACAAGAAAAGGAGATGCTGAATTCATATTCGTTGATTAAGGCAATCCGACGTGGGCAATATCAAACTTTTTTAGCGCAGTTCGTTACGTTGTTTGATCTTACGCTTGAGATGGCGCAAAGTATTCTAGTGCAGGTGTCGGGGCAGGGGCTCGCGATTCTATGCCGATACAAGCGCATCACACGGGAGGATTTCGTGTCGTTATATTTACTTATGTCTAGGGCGCGGGACAAAGGTAAAATGCTGAATTCAAAAGATTTGATTAAAGCATCGCAATATTACGATAAAATTGACTTTGAAACCGCCAATACGCTGTACAAAACAAAGCTAAAAAAACAAGATGAATAAGTTTGGGGGGTTATGCCCGGCTGAGCGCTGCGACGCCGGGTAGTTCCTTGCCTTCCATCCATTCCAGAAAAGCTCCGCCTGCGGTGGAGATATAAGTGAAATCATCAATCACCCCTGCATTATCAAGCGCACTGACCGTGTCGCCTCCACCTGCAATGCTGACACATTGATCGGCTTGCGTGCGCTGTGCGACGGCTTTGGCCAGTTTGTTGGTCCCCTCATCAAAGGGCTTGATCTCAAATACACCCAAAGGCCCGTTCCATAAAATGGTCTTACAGTGCTTAATCTCTTCGATAATGTGATCGCAACTGTTAGGCCCGACATCCACGGCCATTTTATCACTATCAATAGATATGGCATCTAAAACATGAATGTCTGCATGGGTGTTAAGCTCGCGCACACAAACCATGTCACTGGGCAATAAGATCTTACAGCCGGTTTGCGACGCTTTTTCTAAGATCGTTTTTGCTTCATCTAGCATCTCATTTTCGCAAAGAGATCCACCGACATTACCGCCATTCGCGGCAATAAAGGTATTGGCCATGCCGCCGCCTAAAATAAGGTAGTCAACTTTTTCAATCAGGTGATTGAGCACACCAAGCTTGGTAGAAATCTTGGACCCACCGGCAATCGCCGCAACAGGCTTTTGCGGATTGCCAAGCGCACTATCCAGGGCACTGAGCTCCGTTTCCATGAGCAAACCTGCCGCACAAGGCAGGTAACGGGCAACCCCCTCGGTGGAGGCATGAGCACGGTGAGCCGCGGAAAACGCATCATTAACAAAGATGTCACCCATACGGGAAAGCGCTTTAGCAAAGTCAGGGTCATTCTTTTTCTCACCCTTGTGAAAGCGAATGTTTTCAACCAAGGCAACTTCGCCATTATCCAGACTGTAAGAAAAATCTTCGGCATTCTCATCGATTGCACCCGTATAAAATCGCACATCGGTGTTCCAGTTTTTTTCTAAAATAGGCAGCAGAAAAGCCAGAGACATTTCCGGATTTTGCTCGCCTTCTGGTCGCCCAAAATGGGAGAGAATTAAAACTTTGGCTCCGTGGCCGCATAAATAATCGATCGTGTCTTTCAGGCGATCAATGCGCGTGGTGTCGGTGACTTTGCGCTCATGGCGGGGGACGTTGAGATCAGCACGTAAAAGCACACGTTTCCCGGCGAGGTCAAAATCTTTTAAGGTCTTAAAATTAGTTGTCATCTTCTAATACTTTCACTGCGGCAGGATGGGTGATTTGTATAGAAGGACCATAATAGCTGTCAACCCACCCGCGAACACGCAGCCGTTTGCCGCGCCATTGCAGCGGATCAATACCTGCCCGTGAAAAGCTGCGCTTATCTTCGGGCGAGATTTTGGCGGTGAAATCAGTGCGCCAATCCGCACCAAAATTCAAGAACACCCAATTTTTTCGCATGGAGGCACTAATAACCGTGCCCTCAACAATTTGAAAACGCAACGGGGTTTCAGGAATATTGTCACTGGATTGAATTTGATAGGCCGGATCATCCCAAAGCCCCAGATTTTCATTACGGGCGGCGCTTTCTTCGTTTTCCATTTGCTGGGAAAACACAAACATTTCTTTGTTAAGATCCATCTGGGCAAGGCCAAGGCGCAATAAAAGCCCTTGCATCCATAGACCGTCTTCGCGTCGTACAGCATGGCCGATCAGGTGTCCCATCCGGTTCTTCAGCACCGGTGCATTCATACGCGAAAAAGCAGGCTGATAAATATCGACAGCCTTACCGACAAAGGAATCCGATAGAATTTTAAGGGCTTCAGGTGCAAAGGGGCCACTATCACGAAATGTAAATCCGGGGATATAAAGCGAAGAAGCCTGCCATGCCATTCCGTTATCCAGTGTAAAAGTGATAGGGTCTATAACGTCGGTAACGGTGGCCGAAATCACACGGCGTGCACCGGCGGAATCGATATCTTGGGGTGTTAAAAATTGTGCATGAGCCACGTTGACAGTGCAGGCAATTCCGGCAATAAACGAAATCAATAAAATCCAGCGCAGATCGGCTGGGTCTTTAAAAATCAAAAAGGAACGCCGCATGAGGTTGAGATTGCCGTTTGTAGGTATTATTTGCAAGCCCTCAAAAGAATCGATGAAGCAGATTGTTGTCTTGCTGGTGGCATTGCTGATGCTCAGTAACTGTTCGACCAATCCGGCAACTGGCCAGCGGCAATTTACCGGCCTGATGTCGCTGGAGCAAGAACTGGCGATCGGTGCTCAAGAGCATGAAAAGATTGTCAAACAATACGGCCTGTACGAAGACGAGGCCTTAAACGCCTATGTCAGTGGCATTGGCGCCCGCGTATCGGCAAAGACCGAGCGTCCGGAAATTACATACAAATTTTATATTATTGATAGTCCTATCGTGAATGCCTTTGCTTTGCCCGGCGGCTATATCTATGTCTCACGCGGGTTGCTGGCTCTGGCCAATTCGGAAGCTGAGCTTGCTGGAGTGTTGTCTCACGAAGTTGGGCATATCACAGGCCGTCACTCGGCTGAGCGCTACTCTCACGGTGTTGTGACGCAGCTAGGGGCAGGGATATTGTCAACCGTATTGGGAAGTCCCGCTGCTTCTCAGGCTTTAGGGCTGGGCAGCAACTTGTTTTTAAGCAGTTATTCTAGATCGCAAGAAAATGAAGCCGATGCGCTGGGGGTGCGTTATATGTCACAAGGCGGCTTTAAACCTGAGGCTATGACAGAGTTTCTAAAATCAATGGATCAGGAAAGTAAACTCACCTTGGCAAAACAAGGCAAGAAAGAAGCAGGTGCAAGCTATTTCTCAACCCATCCTCCAACGCCTGAGCGCATAGAAAAAACCAGAGAAATTGCCCAAAACTACCAAGAGGGTAATAAAGCATTGGGTCGTGATTTGTATCTTAAGATGGTCGATGGCCTCCCGTTCGGGGAGCGTGTTGATCAAGGCGTCGTGATGAAGGGGCGATTTTACCATCGTGATATGCGCTTTGCCTTTGATGTACCGGATGGGTTTTATCTCGTGAATCAGCCTAGTCAGGTTGTTATGAAAGATAGGAGTAGCAATGCATTAATGGTCTTTGATTTTGCAAAATCTAAGGAAAAATCGCCTTATGATTACTTGGCGCGAGAATGGATGGCAGATCAGAATCTATTTGCGTTAGAGCGCATTAAGGTCGGGGGCATGGAGGCAGCAACAGGAAGCTTCAAGGGCGCGGTGAATAACCAAAAAATGACCATTCAGCTGATTGCGATTGACTGGGGTGATGGACGTTTTGCCCGTTATCAGATTGCGTTGCCGACGAATGTGAGTATGAACGTACTGAATAAAATTAAATCAGCTTCTTATTCTTTTGAGCGTTTAAGCAAACAGCAAGCCGCAACGATTAGGGGCAAGAAAATTACATTGACTGTAGCCAGCTTTGGTCAAAGTGTCGAAGACATCGCTAAACGTCAATCGATCGAAGAGTATTCTGAATCAACTTTTCGTGTCCTCAATGGCTTGGATGAGCGAGGCGGCCTGAAAACAGGCCAGCCCTATAAAATTATCGTTCAAGACTAAGTCAGGTAAGCGTCCCGGGTATTTACTGCGCTTTATAGCCAGTCGGAAACATCGGCATGCTTTTCTTTAGAAATAGCGCCGATCGAGCTTTTTAAACGATCCATCGCACGTGCTTCCAATTGGCGAACTCGTTCTTTACTGATTCCGAGTTCTTTGCCCAAGGCTTCTAATGTTACGACTTCATCGCCGAGATGGCGTTCTGTAATAATATGCTGTTCACGCTCTGGCAAGGTGCTCAGGGCTTTGTCCAGCCATTCTGATCGTGTCTTGGCGTCTGAAATGGTCATGACCTGCATCTCGGGGGTTAACGTCTGAGATTCGAGTTGATCAATCCATTCTGCACCGCTTTCCTCATCTTGGATCAACGGGGCGTTAAGGGAGCTATCAACGCCGGAAAGTCGGCCTTGCATATGTTGTACGTCCTGAAGGCGTACGCCAAGATCATCGGCAATTTCTTGTAAATCAGAATCGTTTAGACCTTCTTCTTCATTTCTTCCTTCAATAGCAGACCGCAAGCGTCTGAAGTTAAAGAATAAAGACTTGTGTGCAGATGTCGTGCCTGTGCGAACAATAGACCAGTTTCTTAAAACGTAATCCTGAACACAGGATTTAATCCACCAGCTTGAATATGTTGAAAAACGCAAATCGCGTTCGGGTTCGAATTTCTCGGCGGCGGTCATCAGGCCGATATTGCCTTCTTGGATCAGGTCACTGACCGGTAGGCCGTAAAAACGAAATTGATTGGCGATTTTAATGACGAGGCGACGGTAAGCATTCACCAGTTCGTGAAGTGCTTTTTCATCACCTTCATTTTGCCAAAGGCGGGCAAGGTGAAGCTCTCTCTCTTTCGATAAGACGGGCGCTTTCATTGATTTTTGGATATATTTGCGGTCGGATTTTTGAGTTTCCGAACTGTCTAAATAGGCCATTAGGTCCTCCTTCATTGACTAAACGTAAGCCCCCTTAAAATAGGCGAGCATCTCATTCATCTAATACTAGGTTAGTACGAGTTGACTAAAAAGTCAAATGGCAGAATGAAAAGATCCTCATCTATATATACCAACGTATGAAAGAGGAAAAAGTGCCGTTTAGGCTTCAATAAATTCGCAAATTTCACCGCTTTGCTTAAAGGCAGCACTGACTAAATTGCCACCAAATCCGCAGCCATCATCGAGTGTAAAAGCAAAATCATTGTTATGAATGCCCTTATGTTGAGGGTCGTAACCTCGGACAATTTTTTTAAACGGCAAATAGGGCGACTGGATCGTTTCAAAGTTATTGCTATGCCACCAAAATTGATCGGTCTGCTTATCCAAAGGCTGTGATGGGTCTAGCCCTGCATTGACAAATAAGATGGGAACATCGTGCGTGGTGTTGGTATGGCAGGCGCGCTGTAAGTGCAGGTTAAAGGCTTCGTGCCCGGCATGCAGCCGAATAGCCTTGCGTAGGGCGTTTGCCCACTGTGTGAGGCCGACACTGCCGCTGCGGCAGGCGAAAAGGGATTCGTGAGCATCAAAGCCATAACTTTCCAGCGTTTGCTTAACGCCGTTGCCCAGCATCCATATGAGGGTATCGCTAGGGTGCGGGGCAAATGGCAACAGTAAAAGCTTATGCCACATCTCTTCTTGCGCGCCGCGCAGGTAAATAATATCGTCGCAGCGCATGCCCGGCAAAGAAAGGAGTAAGCGACGGAATGTCAGAAGCTCATCAATGCAAGCGGCAGATTGATCGCCGTAACCGGTATAGTTGCCTAGATAAACCAATTGATCACCGACCTGAAACTTCTCAAAAATATGGTCGTGTAGACGAACCAAGCGATTCAGGTCTCCGTGGATGGATGGCACAGCCCAAATAACTCGATCTGAATCACGAATATCAATCTGTGGGAAAAGGTGTTGCGATCCAACCATCACGTGTTAAAAATCTCGAATTGTATAAATATGGGGATAACAGCATTAAGCTATTAAAAAGACATACTAATTCTACAATAAAAAAAGGCGGATAAAAAGTTTTACCCGCCTTTGTATGAAATTTTTGATCAAAACTAGAACAAATGTTCGCAAAAAAGTTGCGCTTTTGGCTAATTATGCTGCTTTTTTCTCTTTTTCAGCACGTCCACCAAGAATTGTTTCGAGCTTTTCAGAAGCTTGCCCTTCAGTGATTCGCTCAATCGCGGCAACTTCACGGGCCAAACGCTCAAGCGCGGCTTCGTAAATTTGGCGTTCAGAATAAGATTGCTCAGTATCGTCATTGCTGCGTTTCAGGTCGCGAAGGACTTCGGCAATAGAGACCGGGTCGCCAGAATTGATTTTTGTTTCATATTCTTGTGCGCGGCGGCTCCACATTGTGCGACGAATGCGGGCACGACCTTTCAGCGTTTTGATAGCATCATCTAAATGCTGACCAGAGCTAAGGGCACGAAGGCCGGAATCTTTAGCACGCATTACAGGAATTTTTAGACGCATGCGGTCTTTTTCGAAATTAATAACGTATAAACGCACATCCATACCACCAATGGTTTGCGTTTCAATGCCCTCAACTTGTCCGACGCCGTGCGCCGCGTAAACTACATAATCACCTTTAGCAAAGTTAAAATTATCATTGTCAGCCATTCAAAGAGCCTTTCTTATTGTTTTATTGTGTTTTCTTACCTTTCTATTAGGACAAAAAGAGTAGAGTCTCTCTCATTCGGGCCACGGGTAAACCGCTTGTGGTCCAAACGAATATCCTAATATCCATCAGATAAGAACCCGACTATACACGAAAATGGGCTTCTTTTCAAATTTTTCTAGCAAGTGAGAAAAGCGCAAGAAATTTTTAGGTAGTTATTTCCACGCTAAGTTATTGTTTTCCATATTTATTGATGCTTTTGCACCCAAAGGAAAAGGGGTAAAGGAACCATGGTGGCCAAAGGGTAATCCGGTGATGACTGGATATTTTTTTTCAGAAAAATAATGAGAAAAGATCGATTCGATCGCCATGCCAAATGGGCGCCCTGTGTCTTTCATATCGCTAAACTGGCCGAGCAAGACTCCGCTAACCTGATCAAATAAGCCTATCGCATTAAGATAAGCAAACATGCGTTCGCATCGGCTAAGTTCTTCGTGGCAGTCCTCAAGGAATAAGATAGCACCGTCAAAACATCTATCTTCCATAAGGCTGGGTAAATATTGAAACAGGCTCAAGTTACCGCCATATAAAGTGCCTTCAACAGAAGCAGAGCCGGCTAATATTTGCGTGTTTTCAAATGAAAGACTGTAGTTGGAGGCTTCTAATGTTGTCAGGCATAAATCAAAATCGGAATCAGATAAGGTATGGAGCATTTTAAAAACCGGCGCATGATACGTCACCACATTACATTCGCGCTGCACCGTGTTGATCAATAATGTCGAATCGCTAAACCCTAATACCGGCTTAGGCTTCTTTCGCATAGAATCAAAATTAAGGGCGTTTAACAATGCCATGGATTGATTGCCGCCGCCTGCAAACCAGATCGCATCAATATCGCCGCGCATCCATAAACCTTGTAGGGCTAATGCTTTTTGTAACGTTGTACCAGCACTTTGCCCCGCGCGTTCATAGCTTTGAGGGTGAATAAAGACTTGATAGCCTCTGGCTTCTAGGCAGCGGGCCGAAGCTTCGATGTCAGATTGTTCTATATAGGAAGAAGGCGCCATGACGCCAATCGTCATACCAGGGCGCAGGGGCGTGTGAAGAAAGCTGTTCTGCATAAGTGAAATCAGGCTGATCAGCCATCCCGGTTGATCTGGGCAATAAGCTCGGCCATAACTTTATCGGCTTTGAGATTCTCAATTTGGCAAGTACCCGCAGCCTCATGGCCGCCACCACCAAATTGTAGGGCAAGATTGCCAACATGCGTTTTACTGGAGCGGTCCAAAATAGATTTACCAATCGCAAAAACAGTATTTTGTCGGTTACGGCCCCATAAAGCGTGCATCGATATATTGCATTGAGGGAATAGGGCATAGACTAAAAATCGATTGCCTGCCCAGATATTCTCTTCATTGCGAAGATCAACAAGAGCCAAATTCTGGTGAACTTGTGTGCAGGTCTCCAATTGTTGGCGGCAGCGCGCTTCATGCTCAAAGTACAGGTCAACCCGCTCTTTCACATCTGACATGGCCAAGATTTCACTGATATTGTGACGGTTCTTGCAAAAATCAATCAGCTTCATCATCAGCTGGTAATTTGAAATGTTAAAATCACGAAAACGGCCAAGACCTGTTCGGGCATCCATAATAAAACTAAGCAAGACCCAACCTCTGGGTTTGAGTATCTCATCTTTGGTGAAGTCAGCAGAATCTGCCTTATCAACGGCGGCCATCATGTCTTCGTTAATATCGGGAAAAGCGCTGGCGCCGCCGAAATAATCATAAATCACCCGGGCCGCTGAAGGAGCTTCAGGGGTGATAATGTGATTGATAGGCTGATCTTTGACGCGTGCCACTTCACTCGCATGGTGGTCAAAGGCCATGTAAATACCATCGACATATGGCAAGTTAGCAGAGATGTCATCGGGGGAGACATCAATTAAGCCATCTTGCATATCTTTCGGGTGAGCAAAAGTAACGTCATCAATGACATCTAGGCTTTTAAGTAAAACAGCGCAAACAAGACCATCCATATCACTGCGAGTGATAAGACGATAGCGACGTCCCGATTCCGGCATGAGGCGCTTAGATGAAGACATTTACTCGTTTCTCACTTTTTATCTATATTTATAACAACACAAAACTGTAAACGCAGTAAAAAAAAGACGAAAGACTTAGGCTTCTTTTAGCTCGGTGTCAGTTTCGGATTTTTTAGATGCTTTCTTCTTTTTTGCACCATTTTTTTTCTTGCGTTCAGGTTGTTTGTTGTCACTAACAGTCTCACCTGTAACGATTAATTCGCCGACATCTTCTTCGTCAGGGATTTCGTACATGGAATCCAACAGTAGATTTTCAATGATTGATCGCAGGCCACGAGCACCGGTCTTCGTAGCAATGGCTTTCTTCGCAATTTCGATTAAAGCCTCGTCGGTAAAGACCAGATCAACATCTTCCATATCAAACAAGACCTGAAACTGCTTGGTCAGCGCGTTCTTTGGTTGTGTCAAAATAGTAACCAAAGCATCTTCATCCAGATCTTCCAGCGTAGCGATAATAGGGAGGCGACCAATAAATTCAGGAATAAGGCCATATCGAACTAAATCTTCAGTCTCCAAATCCTTGAAGATATCGCCGATCGATCGGTTTTCGACATCTTTCACATCGGCACCAAAACCAATGACGGTACCACGTCCACGCGCGGCAATGACTTTATCAAGGCCAGCAAACGCACCACCACAAATAAATAGAATATTGCTGGTATCGACTTGTAGAAATTCTTGTTGTGGGTGCTTGCGCCCACCTTGCGGAGGAACACTGGCAACCGTGCCTTCCATCAATTTAAGCAAAGCCTGCTGAACGCCTTCGCCAGATACATCGCGTGTAATCGAAGGATTATCAGATTTACGGCTGATTTTATCAATCTCATCGATATAAACGATTCCGCGTTGGGCGCGTTCAACATTGTAATCAGAGGCTTGCAAGAGTTTCAACACGATGTTTTCGACATCCTCACCCACATAACCGGCTTCGGTTAAGGTGGTGGCGTCAGCCATCGTAAACGGTACATCCAAAATCCGCGCCAGCGTCTGAGCCAAAAGCGTTTTACCGCAACCAGTTGGTCCGACCAGCATAATGTTGGACTTTGAAATCTCGATATCAGGGTTCGCGTCTTTATTCTCAAGGCGCTTATAGTGATTGTGAACCGCAACGGATAAAACACGTTTTGCAGATTCTTGGCCGATCACATAATCGTCGAGAACTTTTTTGATTTCGCTTGGTGTCGGAACACTGCCATCACCATCATGGACAAGCTGTGTTTTATCTTCCTCACGGATGATATCCATACAAAGCTCAACGCACTCATTACAAATAAATACGTTGGGCCCGGCAATGAGCTTACGGACTTCATGCTGGCTTTTGCCGCAGAACGAACAGTAAAGAGTGTTTTTCGAATCGCTGCTGTCAGATTTACTCATGTGAAGAAAGGGTCCTTGGTGTGAATCTATATTCTTACACTTTGCCAATCAGGAGCCCCGTGCGCAAGCCCCAAAAGCAAAGAATGCAATAAAAGGTTTCATTTTAATGCGTACAGAGCTATATCAAATCTTATTATGACAGCCGATATTGAAGAATTAATTGAAAATTTTGCGCTCTTCTCCGATTGGGAGGAACGCTACCGTTACCTGATTGATCTGGGGCGGACCTTGCCAAAACTACCGGAAGATAAGCGAACCGATGAAAGCTTGGTGCGCGGCTGTACATCGAAAGTCTGGCTGCACATGCAGGTGAATGAAAAAAACATGCTTGAACTTCAAGCTGATAGTGATGCCCATATCGTGCGGGGGTTAATTGCGCTGTTGTTCAGTGCCTATCAGGGTAAAACAGCGCAGCAAGCATCACAAATCGATATCGAAGAATCTTTTGCGCGCATCGGTCTGGATCAACATCTCAGCCCGAACCGACGTAATGGTTTTTTTGCCATGGTTGAAAAAATTAAGGCTTACTCTTCGCTGGCCTCGACAGAATCGGTAGAGTCTGCATCCGCATCCTGATTTTTAGCCTTGTCCGTAACTTCATCTGATTTTGCATTATCTTCCGTATCTTCGCGAATACTGACGGAGTGTAAAACATCGCTTAACAGTTTGTCGCCAGTCTCAGACGCATCGCCGGTAAGCTCCGCTTCGATGGAAAAGGTTGAATGATCGTCCAGCCAAAGCTGCGCAATATAAAGCGTATCATCTTTGCCCCGTAATCCTTCACCAATCATGCTGGCATGCTTATAGAATTTATATTCCTTGGCATTAACCTCATAGGTTTTGATGATGTTTTGATCACTCATCGCGCGCAAGGTCATGCGCATAACGGTTGGGTTATATTCTTTGTACGTGATCTCATCGCTTTTGCTGCAGATCACTTTCAGGTTAAGGGTCTGACCACCTTCAAAGAATTGTGTGTAAGAGGCTTGCTCATAACAAACTTCCTGATGCTGCCCTTCGCATTTAGTGTTTTTGTAAGGCTTGTCTGGGAAAGTAACCTGAAATCCGCAATGCGGCGGTGAATAGTAATAGCCTTCGTCGGCTTGGGCGGCATTAAAAAAGCTCAGTGCCGACAATAAAACAAATGCAAAAATGATTGTATAGTGCATGTTTATCCTTCCCAAGTACTGGCCTCAGCCGGGGTTTGCTCACCGTTTTGCATGTCTTTAACCTCATGCGTATCTGAGCTGTCATCAAAAGGCGGAAACCATACATAAGGGATTCCTTTGCGCTCAGCATAAGAGAGCTGTTTTTTAATTTTGGAGCCACTGTGAAAGACTTCAACATTATAACCGCGTTGGCGCAATGTTCGTGCGGTTTTGTTGGCTAAGGGGCGTTGTTCTTCACTGGGTAACACCACCATTACATCCGCCGGAGATATTCCTAAAGCAGGCAATTGGCCTTTTTGGCGAATACGGTCAAACAGGCGGGAAAAGCCGATTGAAATGCCAACTCCGGGTAAGTGGCGATTGATATAGTTGCTGGCCAAATCGTTGTAACGCCCGCCAGAACAAATTGACCCATAGCCCGGATCGTTGACAAAACGGGTTTCGTAAACGGTGCCGGTGTAATAATCAAGGCCGCGCACAATCGATAAATCCGCCACAACACTGCCTTCGGGCAAGTCGGCGAGCTGATCCATGACAAAGGCAAGTTCTTCAACGCCTTCAGCCATCGTTTCACTTTCAACGCCGAGCGCTTTGACCTTATCCGCAAACGAGCTATCAAATGATTTAATGCTGGCCAGCGCTAACACAGTTTTACAGTCATCATCGCTGAGCTTCGCATCGTCGCGCAGCAGGGCGATAATGTGATTTTTATCCAGTTTATCCAGCTTATCAACAATACGTGTGGCGGTAATAATATCTTCACACCCTAATGTTTCCAGCAGGCCAATCAGAATTTTACGGTTACTGACCTGAATTTGAATTTTTTCTTCTTCCATACCGGGCAGGGAGGCCAAGACTTCCCAGATAATCGCTGGAATTTCGGCATCAAAATGCATGGGAAGGCTATCAACACCGATCACATCAATATCACATTGGTAAAACTCACGAAAACGTCCGGCTTGTGGGCGTTCCCCGCGCCAGACTCGCTGCATTTGGTAGCGTTTGAACGGGAAAATAAGATCATTAAAATGTTGGGCGGTATAGCGCGCCAAAGGCACGGTCTGATCAAAGTGCAGCGCAAGGCGCGCTTCTTTATCGCCTTCTTCTTTATGTAAGCGATCAATTACGTAGACTTCTTTATCGACATCATCGCCCTCATCCTCGCCCTTGGCATTTAAAATATCCAAGGCCTCAACACTGGGGGTTTCGATCGGGCAAAAGCCATATTGCTCAAAAATGGTGCGAATATGGTCAAACCAGAATAGCTCGGCACGGCGAACTTCGGGCAGCCATTCAGGAAAACCGCTAACGGGGGAGGGTTTAGTAATTTTTTTCTTTGTGTCCATAAAAACGTTTCTATCAACCCCTTGCCAGAAAGTCGAGAGGGTAGAGTGATTTTGCGAAAGCGAAATTGTACCGAGCGACTGCGAGGTGCGCCCTGTGGCGCGGAAGCGTGCCCGGCGTTTGAGGGCTTGTTTTAAAATATAATTTTAAAACAATTAGAAGCATCTAAACTAATACCAGATCATTACGGTGGATCATCTCGTCGCGGCCAATATAGCCAAGCTGTTCAACAATCTGGGCGCTGCGCTTGCCGATCATCTGGTGTGCATCCTTGGCATGGTGGGCGCTAATCCCTAGAGCAATGACTTTGTTTTCAGGGTTAAGAACACTGATAACATCGCCGCGGCTAAATGTACCGCTGACTTGGGTGATGCCAACGGGCAAAATACTGCTGCCTTTTGCCAGAGCGTTACAAGCCCCCGCATCCAGAATGATTTGGCCCATCGGTTTCATATTGGCGCTGATCCAGTTTTTTCGCGCAGTTTTACGTGCGCCAGCCTGTGCCTCGAAATAAGTGAAACGCTGCGCGCCCGAGATCACTTTTTGCAAAGCATGCTCATCCTGTCCGTCGGCAATGATCAGGGGAATGCCGCAACGCGTGGCTTTGATGGCGGCTTGCAATTTACTTTTCATGCCGCCGGTGCTCAGGCCCGGCAGGGCTTCGCCAGCCATTTCTTCATGGGTTTCGGTGATGTCACCAACATAAGAAATATGAGGAGCATCAGGCGTGATACGTGGGTCAGCCTCGTACAGCCCGTCTATGGTGGATAGTAAAACCACGTGCGAGGCATCCATCATCTGGGCCACCCGCACGGCTAAGCGATCATTGTCGCCAAAGCGGATCTCTTCGGTTGAGATCGTATCATTTTCATTGATCACTGGAATAATTCCGCGCTCTAGCAGGGCGGAGACGGTCTCGCGCGCATTAAGATGCGTACAGCGATTTTCGGTTTCGGACAGGGTAAGCAAAATCTGGGCGGTCTCAAGCCCGTGAACATGTAACGCATCATGATAGGCGTGATACATATGATATTGCCCGACCGAAGATGCGGCTTGTTTTAAGGGCAGGGGAATATTAGCGGGCGGCGTGTCAAAGGCAATGCCAAGTGCTTGACGGCCCAAGGCAACTCCACCGGAGGATACAATAATAATCTTAATACCGGTTTTTTGTAAGGCGGCGAGATCTTCTGCTAGTGCGGTAAACCAAGATCGTTTGATCTGGTTATTCGTGGTGTCGCAAATAAGGGCAGAGCCGATCTTGATGACGAGGGCATCCCCTTTTTTGAGCTGGTTAGACAGGAGCGGCGTTTTATTCGTCATCCGTGTCGTCTTCATCTTCGATTTCACCAAAATATTCTTCGTCGAGTGTCTCTCCGTAATAGGATAAATATTCTTCGTTCTTACGGCGTTCTTCGTCGGAGCGTGATTGTTTGCTGTCACGAACCACAACGCCGAGCTTAAATAAGATATCTCTGACATTTGTGCCGGCAACTGCAGAAATGGTATGGATTTCTTTACCCGTAGCATCGCTAAGGGCTTGGCGCTGCATTTCGGTCAGCTCTTCACCCATGGCATCAGATTTATTCAGCGCAATAATTTCGGCTTTTTCAGCTAAAGCAGGGCTATATTCACTGAGCTCATGGCGAATTGTATTATAAGCTGCCACGACATCATCTTGTGTGCAGTCAATAATATGCAATAAAATCGATGTGCGCTCGACATGACCAAGAAAACGGTCCCCTAAACCGTGGCCTTCATGCGCGCCTTCGATTAGGCCGGGAATATCGGCCAGTACAAAATCAATGTCACCGACTTTGACAACACCTAAATTAGGGTGAAGCGTGGTAAAGGGATAATCGGCAATTTTAGGCTTAGCATTTGATGCGGCCGCTAAAAAGGTGGATTTTCCGGCATTGGGTAAGCCAACCAATCCTGCATCAGCAATCAGCTTAAGGCGCAGCCAAACCGCTTGCTCTTGTCCTGGCCAGCCGGGGGTCGAGCGTCGGGGGGCTTGGTTGACCGCGCTTTTATAATGCGCATTGCCAAAGCCGCCATCGCCGCCTCTTAAAAATTTAATTTTCTGCCCCTCACGGGTAAAATCCATCAAAACAGTTTCTTGATCTTCATCCAAAAGCTGGGTGCCAACAGGAACGCGGATAATGCAATCTTCACCCTTGGCGCCGGATCGGTTTTTACCCATGCCGTGGAGGCCGTTTTGTGCTTTGTAATGTTGCTGATAGCGAAAATCGATCAAAGTATTCAGGCGATTATCCGCAACAAAATAGACTTCACCGCCTTTGCCGCCATTCCCGCCATCGGGGCCGCCAAATTCGACATTTTTCTCGCGCCGAAAGCTCACGCAGCCCGGTCCGCCGGAGCCACTGGTTAAATATATTTTTGCCTGATCTAAAAACTTCATGGGAATATCTATAACGAAAGATACAAAAAAAGGGAAAGGCCAAATACCTATCCCTTCTTTAAAACTTTAAAATGGAAAATGGGTTATTCAGCGGCCTGAGCTTGATTAACGTCATTTGCCGGGATGATGTTCACAATCGCGCGACCGTCAGCGCCTTTGCCAAAGCTTACGCTACCATCGATCAATGCATAGATTGTGTGATCTTTACCCAGACCAACATTACGGCCAGGTTTGAATTTTGTACCGCGTTGACGGATGAGGATGTTACCCGCCAAAACTTCTTCGCCACCATAGCGCTTAACGCCTAATCGGCGGCCAGCTGAATCGCGTCCGTTACGGGAACTACCACCTGCTTTTTTATGTGCCATATCAATAAACTCCTAAGCTGCTTTGATGCCGGTAATTTTAAGAACGGTCAAATGCTGACGATGTCCTTTTTTACGGCGATAATTTTGACGGCGTTTCTTTTTGAAAATTACAACTTTATCAGCGCGCTTTTGCTTTACCAAAGTTGCACTCACAGAAGCACCTTTAATAACAGGAGCCCCTACAGAAGCTTTCTTACCATCATTAAGGAACAAAACTTCATCAATATTAACGGCGTCACCTTCGGCTCCATCCAGTTTTTCGACTTCAATAATGTCGTTTTCCTGAACTTTATATTGCTTACCGCCTGTACGAATTACTGCAAACATCTGTCTTACTTTCACTATCCTGAACTGACATTCTTAACTGAGAATGAGGTGGGATATAGCCATAGCCGTATCGGCTTGTCAAGAAAATATGTTGATCATCCACAAGTACCACGGCTAGAGTGTCTGACGATGACAAAAAAAGCCCTGATTACCATTGGAATAACCGCTTATAATGCGGGCGACACGTTAGATAAAGCGATTGCTTCGGCGTTGGCCCAAGACTGGGAGTATACAGAAATTATTATCGTTGATGACGCCTCGAGTGATAATAGTTTGTCGATTGCGCAAGCCGCTGCAGAAAAAAATGACAATATAATTGTCATCAGCCATGCCAAGAACAAAGGTGTTGCCGCTGCGCGTAATACGTTAATCGAATCTGCGAAGGGTGAGTTTATTGCTTTTTTCGACGATGACGATGTCTCCGCGCCCAATCGTTTAAGCGCTCAATATCAACGCATTATTGAACTTGGCGATAAATCGGTGATTTGCTATAGCGCCCGCACACAAATATATCCCGATGGGCGAAACAGGGTTGAGCCTGCACCGATCTATGCACAAGGCAGTGCCATGGCGGCGCGGATTTTAACCGGCAAACCGTTGAAAAATGGCTTTGGCTCGATGGCAACATGCGCACAAATGGCGCGTACGGGCCTTTATCGACAATTAGGGGGCTTTGATGAAACCTTTAAACGTAGCGAAGATACGGATTTTAATGTAAGGGCCGCATTGGCTGGCGCTTATTTTATCGGAGTCGAAGCACCGCTAGTCACCCAGCAAATGACATATGGCAGCGAAAAAACACTCGCCCAAGAGCTCACTTTCGGCCTGAAGCTTTTGGAAAAACATGCCGCTTTTGTCAACGAGATTGATAATGTCGATTTTTGCCGTGCGTGGCTCATCAATAAACATCGCTATTTAAAAGGCGATAAAGCCGGATTTGCTTTGGGGCTGTTTAAGCTAATACTGCGCAGCCCGTTGCGCAGTTTAAAGCGTATCATGTATGCTGCGCCGAACCGCAAATTTAATCAAACCACCCGCCAGTTTCATCAAAACCATGACTAACCCACTGATTACCATTGGAATTGCTTGTTATAATGCAAGGGATAGCATTGCCCGCGCGATCCAAAGCGCGTTGGCGCAAGACTGGAAAAACACAGAAATCATCATCGTTGATGATGCTTCACACGATAATTCACCTGACCTTATTATGCAGGCGATTAAAGATGTGCCCCATGCACGGCTGATTGGGTTGACCACCAATATAGGTCCGGGCGGCGTGCGTGCCCGATTGTTAGAAGAGGCCAAAGGCGAATTTATTGCCTTTTTTGATGATGATGATGTCTCCGCGCCCAATCGTTTGCGCACGCAATATCAGCGGATTATCGATTTTGAAATAGAAAAATCAACTCAGCGAATCGCTTGCTATGCCTCGGGTGAGCGTCTTTATCCAAACGGTTATACGCTGGAGCTTAAAAGTATTGGCTCACAGCTAGTTGAGCCCCATGGCAAGGCAATGGCCGACCGTCTACTGTTTTATACTAATAAAAAAGGCTGGTTTTACGGCACTGGCACCCCGACATGCTCACTTATGGCTCGTCGGGAGACTTTGCTAGAGGTCGGTGGGTTTGATCCGGCGCAAAGACGCGTAGAAGATGTAGACTTCGCTATTCGTCTGGCGTTACAAGGTGGCTATTTTATTGGCTGCCCAGAAAAACTATTCACCCAATATGCCACGCAAGGCAGTGATAAAAGCGCTGAGAATAATAAAGAAGCCGAAATCCAGCTGGCTGAGAAATATAAAGAATATCTCAAAAGCCGTTATAAATATTATTACGCGAAAAACTGGCCTTTGCTGCGCTATTACCATTTTACCGGCAATCGCAAGGCAATGGTCAAGGTGCTGTTAAATTTGATAATAAGGCACCCGTTTAAAACATTATCGCATTTACTCACCACGGGGCCTAAACGTCTGGCGCATGAAAAAAAGATGCGTGCAGAAAGGCAAAACGCATGAAGTGCCTGTTTGCGATCAAAACGATGAGCGCTTCACGCGGCGGGGCGGAGCGCGTCTTGGTCGACGTCACGCAAAATCTGGCGCAGCGCGGGCACGAAATAAGCTTGCTCAGCTATGATCCATTGGATGTAAAACCCGTTTATCCTATCGATCCGGCGGTGAAGCGTATTGCCGTGCCCATTGGTGATACTAGCCGTAAAACAACGCTGACAGAAATGCTGTTCCGTATAAAAGCGTTACGAAGACTTATTAAGCAGGAAGAACCTGATGTCGTGATCGGCTTTATGCATAGCATGTTTATCCCGCTATCCATCGCATTGATCGGTACGGGTATCCCCGTGATAGCCAGTGAGCATATCGTGCCGGAACATTATAAAAAACGAAAGCTGGAATATTGGGCGCTGATTTTATGTGCCGCTTTGTTTTGGCGGATTACCGTGTTGTCTCAAGCTGTTAAATCGCAGTATCCGGCTTTGTTGCGCCGAAAAATGGTGCCCATCGCCAATGCCGTTGCCAAAGCGCAGGTGCAAGCCCGCCCAGCGGGGGCGACGGATGCCGTAAAGACGGTTTTGTCCGTCGGCCGATTGGATGAGCAAAAAGACCAAAAAACACTAATCACCGCATTCGCGCAGCTATCAAGTGAGTATCCAGACTGGCGACTGGTGATTATAGGTGAAGGGGCTTTGCGCCCAGTATTAGAAGCGCAGATCAAAGCGCTAGGCATGGAAGACGTTATAAGCTTACCCGGTACGACAGATGCAATCTTTGATGAATATGCCAAAGCGCATTTATTTGTGTTGTCTTCCCGCTATGAAAGCTTTGGTCTTGCGACGGCCGAGGCGATGGCGCATGGCTTGCCGGTGATTGGCTTTGCAGACTGCCCTGGTACCAATGAATTGATCCAACACGGAATTAATGGAATGCTGGTGAACGGCCCAGATCGTAGCGCTGCATTGACCAGCACGATGGCAGCGCTGATGAACGACCCGCCAGCCCGCGAACAGCTGGGCAAAAATGGCATAAAAAGCATGGAAAACTTCCAAATAAAATCTATTTGTGATGACTGGGAAGCGTTGCTTTGTGAGGCGATAGCAAGATAATTAGAAAAACTGTGCGTAAACCCTTACAAAAGTTTTACAGGCAAGCGCTAGATATCCTATGGTAAATTATATGGGAGGCATATATGGCACATATTTTATTGGCAGAAGATGATGAATCAATGCGTACCTTTATCAAAAAGGCGTTAGAGCGTGCGGGCCATCAGGTTCAAGATAAGCCCGACGGCATTCAGGCGCTTGATTGCCTGTCGAAAAATGTCGGCAAATTTGATTTGCTGCTAACCGATATCGTTATGCCCGGCATTGATGGGATTGAACTTGCGCAAAAAGCATCCAAACTATGCCCGAATATTAAGGTCATGTTTATTACAGGCTTTGCCGCAGTGGCGATGGATTCGGAAAAAAGCAAGAAAACCGAGAGTAGTGCTAAAGTTTTATCTAAGCCATTTCATTTGAATGACTTGGTAACGCAGGTTGAAACCTTGCTGGAAGCTGCCTAATTCAGGCAAGCGCGCACGGGGGCAAAGCTTCGCCGGTGGTGGGGCGTAATGCCATGGGTTTTGAGCGCGTCGAGATGCCTTCTTGTCGGATAAGCCGCATTACTTTCCCAACCATAATGAGGAAAATCCTCTGCGAGTTTTTGCATATATTGATCGCGCATGACTTTTGCGACAATGGCCGCCGCGGCGATTGAGCATGATTTCTGATCCCCCTTAATAACCGGATGGGTGAGGCAGGGCATTTGCGTGGGTGAGCGATTGCCGTCAATTAAAGCATGATCAAATGTCAGGTCGGGGTGTTTGTTGCATAGATCTAAATACGCGCGCTTCATTGCTTTCATCGAGGCGTGTAAAATATTGATTTCATCAATCTCTGTCGGGTCACATTGCCCAAAACCAACCAAACAATGCTGATGAATAAGGGATGAAAGTCTTGATAGTTTACTTTTAGACAATCTCTTACTATCTTGTAATTCTTTAATAAAGTCCATTTTCCGAATAAGGGGTGGGATATAGGCGCAAGCACTGACCACTGGTCCGGCCAAGGGGCCGCGACCAACCTCGTCAATGCCGCATGCTGTCCCGTTCAATGCGTTTTCAAGCATGAAGTCAGGCATAACACTCTTACCCTTTCAGGCTTTTAGAGGCGATTTCGAAAATGTCGGGCGCTAAATCCGGGGAAGCCAAAATACGCTCAAGGCTTTGCTTAGCATGAATTTGTAAGGGATCACACAAGCTACGCCACCCGCGTAGCGGCGTTAATAGTCGCGCCGCAATTTGCGGGTTAATGTGATTAAGTTCAATCACCGCATCACTTAAGAACGCATAACCTGAACCATCTTTTGCATGGAAAAAGGCCGGGTTATTCATAGCAAAAGCCGCATAAAGGCTTCTCGCTCTGTTGGGGTTTTTTATATTAAAATCAGAATGTTCAGAAAGTTTTTTAATCTGTTTTATAATGTCTTGCCGTGGAGCCGAAGCTTGCAGGGCAAACCATTTATCAACCACCAACGGATAAGCTTTAAAGCGATCGTAAAATTCAGCAAAAGCTTTATCACGTTCAGCATTCTTATTACCCGCAAGAGCAGAGAGCGCCGCAACTTTATCGGTCATATTGGCTGCCGCCTGATAATGCTGATAAGCCATTTTCGCGCACCCCGATCCGCGCGTACTCGTAATAAGAGCCAGCAACTTATTGCGAAAAGCGCGATCTCCGCTATAACGTAAATTCGTTGCCTTTTCCGGATCGTCAAGATAGGAGAAGTGCTTATATGCTTTTAAAAGCAATGGCTTATGCTCGCGTTTGATCGCCGCTAACAAAACGTCACGTGCTTTGAAAATACTTTCAGGGTCCGCTTTTTCGCGTAATTGCATCATCTCAGAGACGCAAGGGATATCCAGCATCCGAGCTAGTAAAGCCGTATCCGCACTCTCTTTTATGCTTGTTTCAATGATCGCACCCAGCGAATCAATATAAGCCTCATCAATCGAGGGCTTCTTACGGGCTTCGACTTGGTCACTCATCCGGTTTAAAACGCGGCGGGCAACAATTTGTGCGGCTTCCCAGCGATTAAATCCATCCGTATCATAGCGCGATAAGAATAGATAATCTGTATCGTCAAGATCAGTTTCCAGCTTAACCGGCGCTGAAAAATGACGCAGCACAGACGGAACGGGGGTTTTGGCAATATCATCAAAGGTAAACTGTTGTTCCGTTTGTTTGAGATGTAAAATGGTTGTGGGCAGAATTTCGTTGCCATCGGTCGCAATCAGCCCCAAGGCAATCGGAATATGCATTGGCTGCTTATCGGTTTGCCCCGGTGTATCGGGAATATGTTGACGCAAAGTAACGCTATAGCGCTGCTGATCGGGGTCGTAATGCCCTTTAAAATCAACGCGGGGCGTTCCTGCTTGCGAATACCACAGCTTAAATTGCTCAAGATCAATGCCACCCGCTTCTTGCATGCAGGCAATCCAATCCTCGCAAGTAGCGGCCTGTCCATCATGGCGGGAGAAATATAAATCCGTTGCCTTGCGATATTTCTCTACCCCCAGCAAGGTGCGGAACATACGAATGACTTCGGCGCCTTTTTCATAGACTGTCATCGTATAGAAGTTATTGATTTCAATATATTCTTCTGGACGAATAGGGTGGGCGAGTGCACCGGCATCCTCAGCAAACTGGAGCTTGCGCAAATGCGAAACGTCATCAATGCGCTGAACCGCGGTGGAGTGCGTGTCACCGGAAAATTCTTGATCACGAAATACGGTTAAACCTTCCTTTAAGGAAAGCTGAAACCAGTCGCGACAGGTAATGCGATTGCCGCTCCAATTGTGGAAATATTCGTGGGCAATAACGCTTTCAACTCGCATAAAATCAAGGTCGGTTGCTGTATCTGTGTGGGCAAGCACTAAGGCCGTATTGAAAATGTTAAGCGATTTATTTTCCATCGCGCCCATATTAAAGTCACTGACGGCAACAATATTAAAGATATCCAGATCATATTCGAGACCATAAACCTCTTCATCCCACTTCATTGAGCGTTTAAGAGAATCCATCGCATGTGCGCATTGGCCTTCATCGCCGTCGCGAACATAAATATATAAATCCACATTGCGACCTGAGGCGGTGGTGAAGCGATCGTGAATATGAACCAAATCCGCCGCTACCAGCGCAAAAAGATAACACGGCTTCTTATGAGGATCATGCCACAGCGCATAATGCCGCCCATTATCCAAAGGGCCTTCCTCAGTTTTATTCCCGTTGCTGAGTAAAATAGGCTGTTGCGTTGAATCGGCTTCGATCCGAACGGTATAAATGCTCATCACATCGGGGCGATCGGGAAAGAAAGTAATACGTCGAAAACCTTCGGCTTCGCACTGGGTACAGTAGGTCCCGCCTGATTGGTATAAGCCTTCCAAGCGAGTGTTTTTCTCGGGATAAATTTTAGTCTCAATCGCTAAGACGAAAGAAGCCGCTGACGGTGTGAAGCGCAGCCCTTTGTCATCCAATTGATAATCGGTCAAATTGGTGCCATCTATCTGTATGGAAATCAGTTCCATATCCTCACCATTTAAAAATAGCTCAGCCCCCGTTTTTTCGGGCTTTGCGCTAAAACTCAGCTTGGATTTTACCAGCGTATAGCCGTCAAAAATCTGAAAAACAAGCTCGGTTGTTTTTAGATCATAGGGGTAAGGTTGATAGTCTTTGAGATAGGTTGTTTGATGCGAAACAGACAATTTAGTCCTCTTGAGATGAATCGTTACTACGTTTGAGTAGATTCATCATGGCATCAAATTCCGGTTTTTGCGAGTCCTTCAAGTTACGAAGTAGGTGTAAATATTCGCACTCAATGGGGCTAAGGAATAAATGTTCTTTGGGCAAAATCTCGCTGGGGGTTACGAAAACACCGTGCTTAATCAGCGCGCGAGATATCTTGAGCATCCAATTTTGTGTAAGCTCTTGGTTCCCATTTTCAAGTTTTGAAATCTTAGATTTATTGCAACCAACTTCATCACCGAGTTTCTCTTGTGATAAATTAGCTTGTTTACGCAGTTCGTATATTCTGTTTGGTCGTGGCATTGTTAGCAATTTACTTAATTTTTTTCTTGCCGTCGTCACACAATTTGGAAACTTTTTCTATAATACTGAAGTAGCAATCAAATGTCTGCTCGCTAGAGATCCTGTTTATTAGCTGTGAGTAATATGACCGAAATTCCACAAATAAGAAAGCCGATCTTGTACTTTTCCCACGGCAATTTTGTTGGACGTTGAGCATTACCTATTTTTATCCTTGAAATTATCAAGGGCCGGTGCCATATAAAGTGTACAATTTTTGTACTATATAAGAAAAATGATCAAAATATCAAAATTGACCGATTACGCTTTCGTGCTTTTGAGTACATTAGCCGCATCAGGTCAATCAAATTCAGTCAGCCAGTTGAGTAACGCCTCAGACCTGCCAGAGCCCACAACGGCCAAGGTGATGAAGATGCTTAGCGCCGGAGGAATCGTTGAGGCAGAACGCGGAGCCAAAGGTGGCTATCGCCTTGTCAAAGCCACCGATGACATTAGCGTCCAATCGGTTATCGTGGCAATGGAAGGCCCAATTGCCCTGACCACCTGTGTTGACGAGGGCGCGAAAACATGCGATTACAGCGCCGGATGCCCAATAAGCGGGCGCTGGGGTATCGTAAATAGTGCGATCAAAGATGCATTAGCCGGAATTTCTCTGGCGCAATTGATAAGCGCAAAACCCGTGCTGAAAATACAGCATAATGAAGAAACGCAAATAGAGGCAGTAAAATGAGCAGCGATATTTCCGCAGAAACCATCCAAACCGTCAAGGACATGGAAGGTAAATATAGCGCAGGCTTTATCACCGATATCGAATCGGATAAAGCGCCCAAGGGCCTGAACGAAGATATCGTCCGTTTTATCTCCGCCAAGAAAAATGAGCCTGAATGGCTGTTGGAATGGCGTTTAAAGGCGTACGCGAAATGGCTGACCATGCCGGAGCCAGATTGGCAAAAGCCTGAAGTTGAGCCCTTTGACTACCAAAATGCTTATTATTATTCCGCGCCGAAAAGCATGGCCGATAAACCGCAAAGCTTGGAAGAAGTAGACCCCAAATTGCTCGAAACCTATGCAAAGCTGGGCATCCCGCTCAGAGAGCAAGAAATCCTCGCTGGCGTTGCGCGTCCGGTGGCGGTTGATGTTGTCTTTGATTCGGTATCGGTTGCGACCACCTTTAAGAAAACGCTGGAAGAGGCCGGAGTCATCTTTTGCTCAATCTCTGAGGCGGTGCAAAAACACCCTGAGCTGGTTAAAAAATATATGGGCAGTGTGGTACCACCGGGCGATAATAAGCATGCCTGTCTGAATAGCGCGGTTTTCACCGATGGTAGCTTCGTGTACGTGCCCAAAGGCGTACGCTGCCCGATGGAGCTTTCAACCTATTTCCGCATTAACGAAATGAATACCGGCCAGTTTGAGCGCACATTAATCATCGTCGAAGAAGATAGCTATGTCTCGTATTTGGAAGGCTGCACCGCGCCGATGCGCGATGAATATCAACTCCACGCCGCGGTGGTTGAGCTTGTCGCTCATAAAAATGCGGAGATCAAATATTCTACCGTTCAAAACTGGTATCCCGGCGATGCGGAAACCGGCAAAGGCGGGGTCTATAACTTCGTAACCAAGCGCGGCCTGTGCGAAGGCGATCACTCGAAAATCAGCTGGACGCAGGTTGAAACAGGCTCGGCGATTACATGGAAATACCCCAGCTGCATTTTAAAAGGCGATCATTCGCAAGGTGAGTTTTATTCGGTCGCGATCACCAATGGCCGCCAACAAGCCGACACCGGTACCAAAATGATCCATATGGGCAAAAACACCCGCAGCCGCATCGTGGCGAAAGGCATCAGCGCCGGTAAATCCGATCAAACCTATCGTGGCTTGGTCAAAATTATGCCGGGCGCCGATAACGCGAGAAACTTTACCCAATGTGACAGCCTGCTGATCGGCGATCAATGCGGCGCCCACACCGTGCCATACATCGAAACCCGTAATAAGACGGCACAATTAGAACACGAAGCCACCACCAGCAAAATCAGCGAAGATCAAATGTTTTACTGCATGCAACGCGGCATCGGTGAAGAAGAGGCTTTGGCGCTGATCGTCAACGGCTTTGCCAAAGAAGTCATGCAAAACCTACCCATGGAATTCGCCGTCGAAGCACAAAAACTGGTGGGTATCAGTCTGGAGGGAAGCGTTGGGTGATTAGTGATTTACAAAAACAATTGTTTGATGATGCTAAAGACAAATATCGCAAATATGATGGTGAATATTTGCACGGAGAGCTTAAGCGCTTGAGGAGGACAGCAAGTAAAGACGAAAATGACCCGGACACTGCCGCAATTTTTGCTATTAAGGATATATTAGGTGATAGGTCGAAAGAAAAATTAAAAGATAAAGTTTTTTCAAAGTCTCAAGCAAGTTTATTACTGTTTTTTACGGGGGTCTTAGCATTTTGCGCAGCCTCAGAATTGATTGGTAAGATTATAGCATCCTCATGGACTGAAAAAATTATAGAAGCGTTAGGAAAATGTATACAATGATCAAAATTGAAAATTTAAAAGCATCGATTGAAACCGATGAAGGTGAAAAAGAAATTCTAAAGGGGATTAACCTTGAGGTTCCTGCGGGCGAAGTCCATGCGATTATGGGCCCGAACGGTGCCGGTAAATCCACCTTGGGTTACGTATTGGCTGGCCGTGAGGATTACGAAGTCACCGAGGGCACGATTGATCTGGATGGCGAAGATTTAACGGAACTTGCCCCTGAGGAACGCGCGGCGGCGGGTCTGTTCTTGGCATTCCAATATCCGGTTGAAATCCCGGGCGTGAATATGAGTACGTTCCTCAAAACCGCGCTAAACTCAATCCGCAAACAACGCGGCGAAGAAGAGCTTGATGCGCTTGCGCTCCTGAAAATGATGAAAGCCAAATCACAAGAGCTGGGTATTTCTGACAATATGATGAAACGCGCGGTCAATGTTGGTTTCTCAGGCGGTGAGAAAAAGCGTAATGAAGTGCTGCAAATGGCAATGCTTGAGCCTAAAGTTTGCGTGCTCGATGAAACTGATTCAGGCCTTGATATTGATGCGCTTAAAATCGTCGCAAACGGCGTGAACGCCATGCGTGATGCAAATCGCAGCTTTATCGTGATTACGCATTATCAGCGTTTGCTCGATTACATTAAGCCTGATGTGGTTCATATTCTGGCGGATGGTAAAATTGTTAAAACCGGCGGGCCAGAATTGGCGTTGCAATTGGAAGAACAAGGCTATGACGCCGTAATCGGAAAGGCCGCGTAACCATGAACGCAACCGCCGCAAAAGTGCAGGCTCTCACGCCCGATAACTTGCCCAGCGCCAAAGAAGAACGCTGGAAATATACGAACATCGTTCGCGCCATGCCCGATGGGCTGCGCGCCGAGGATCAAAGCCAGAAAGAGGTTATCCACATTCCCCGTGGAAAAGTCTGTGAAGAAGTGGTGGAAATCCTGTTCACAGGGCGGGATAACACACGCCATAGCCCTGAACTTGAAATCGTGCTGGAGCAAGGCGCGCAAGCAACCATCGTTGAGCGCCATGACGGGCAGGGTGAGTATTGGCAAAATATGAAGACCGAAATCCGCCTCGAAGCCGGAGCCATCTTGCACCATATCCGCATCATGGAAGGCAGCGAAGACAGCTTGAACACCAATATGGTTGCCATCACCGCAGATCGTGACAGTGGTTATTACGGCTTTGCCCTGAATATGAACGGCAAATTCAGCCGTCATGAAATTGACGCAAAGCTCAATGGGGCCGGTGCACATATTGGCTTTGATGGGCTAAATTTGCTCAAAGGCAAGCAACATGGCGATACCACCATTTTAATCACCCATGGCGCGCCCAACTGTACGTCTAATCAGTTTTACCGCACCTTGTTGGATGATCACGCCAAATGCGTTTTCCAAGGCAAAGTCTTTGTCGAGCAAATAGCCCAGAAAACCGATGGTTATCAGCTATCGAATGCGATCTTGCTATCGGACAAAGCCGAAATGGATACCAAGCCGGAGCTTGAAATCTACGCCGATGACGTGAAATGCTCCCACGGCGCCACGACGGGCCAACTGGATGAAGAGCCTTTATTTTATCTGCGCTCACGCGGGTTAAGCGAAAGCGAGGCGCGCCGTTTATTGCTGGAATCCTTCATCGCCGAAGTCGCCGCTAAGATCGACAACGAAACCTTGCAAGAGCAAATCAGCGAGAAAGCATCATCATGGCTGCTCAGCATTCTGTCATAGGGCATAACGCACCAACCCAAGATATCAGCGCCCACCGCGCCGATTTTCCGGTGTTGGCCACCCAGATGAATGGCAAGCCTCTGGCGTTTCTGGATAGTGGCGCCAGCGCGCAAAAGCCGCAAATTGTCATCGACACGATGAACGATATCCTGACCAAAGGCTATTCGAATATCCATCGTGGGCTCTATTCAATTTCACAAGATCTTACCCGCCGCTTTGAAGAGGCTCGTGAGACGATCGCCGCCTTTATTGGCGCCGCTTCGGATAAAGAAATCGTCTTCACCCGCAACACGACCGAGGCAATTAACCTGGTCGCGCAAAGCTGGGGGCGGGCTAATCTGCAAGCAGGCGATGAAATTCTCATCAGCGCGATGGAGCATCATGCCAATATCGTGCCATGGCAATTACTGGAAGATCAAATCGGCATCAAGCTGGTCGTTGCACCGATCAACGCCAAAGGCGAGCTTGAGCTTGAGGCATTCAAAGAATTGCTATCCTCCAAAACCAAGCTGGTTTCTATCACGCAAATTTCCAACGCGCTGGGTACGATTAATCCGGTTGATGATATCATCAAAACCGTCCGTGCCTTTAACAGCGATATCAAAGTCCTGATTGATGGCTCGCAAGGGATAGTTCATTTGCCGGTCAATGTCACTGCAATCGACGCGGATTTTTATGCGTTTACAGGCCATAAAATTTACGGCCCCAGTGGTGTTGGCGTGCTGTATGGGAAGTATGATGTTTTGCAATCCATGCCTCCGTATCAAGGTGGCGGCGATATGATTGACCGTGTTTCTTTTGCGGGCACGACTTACAAAGACGCGCCTTTCCGCTTCGAAGCCGGAACTCCGGCCATTGTCGAGGTCATTGGCCTTGGCGCTGCTGTGGACTATATTAAGGATATAGGCATGGAAAATATCGCAGCCCATGAAATGGTATTAGCAGATTACGCACATGAAGCGCTGAGCCAGATCAAAGGGCTGACCTTACATGGTACGGCCGCGCATAAAGCCGGTATTTTTAGCTTTACCATGGATTGTGCCCATATCAGTGATATCGGTATGGTGCTGGATCAGTGCGGCGTAGCGGTGCGCGCGGGTCATCATTGCTGTATGCCGCTGATGGAGGAACTAGGCCTGGAAGGCACAGTGCGTGCTTCGCTGGGGATGTATAGTAACAAAGCCGACATTGATGCGTTAATTGCAGGGTTAAACAAAGTAAACGAGCTATTTGGATTATGAGTGACGAATTAAAGCGGGCAGAGCCTGTCGCAGACGAAGAAATGCTAAAAAACGCGCTGGGCGATGGTGAAGCCTATGATGCGCTGGCCGAACCGCCGGAGCTGAAATCCCCGCAGGGGCATCCGTTATGGCCGAAAGTACGTGCCGCGATTAAAGAAATTTATGATCCTGAAATTCCAGTCAATATCTATGAGCTTGGCTTGATCTATAATGTTGAAATCAAAGACCAGCCCAATGGTGAATATGACGTGGATGTCAAAATGACGCTGACCTCACCGGGTTGCCCGGTGGCGCAAGAAATGCCGGGCTGGGTGCAATCTGCGCTCTTCCCGCTGGAAGGCGTGAAAGATGTTGATGTTGAAATCATCTGGGATCCGGTCTGGACGCCTGCCATGATGGCGGAAACTGCAAAAATGCAGCTGAATATGTTTACTTAAGAGACTGAAATGATACCAATTACGTTCACACAAAAAGCCGCTGACCACCTTCAGCTTTTATTGGGGCAAGCCCCTGAAGGTACACAGGGTATTCGTCTGGCGATTAAGCAAACCGGATGCTCCGGCCATAGCTATCATATGGAGTATATTAAGCCCGAAGATGATCTGAGCAAGGATGAGCCTTTCGAAAGTAAGGGGGCCACCCTTTATATCCCCAAAATGCATTCATGGATGCTGTTCGGGATGAATATTGATTATATTGTTGATGATCTGGGCAATGAACGCTTTGATTTCTCTAATCCGAATGAGAGTGGACGCTGCGGCTGTGGCGAGTCCTTTCATGTTGAACCGCTGAAAGCGCCTCAAGAATAACCGTGTGATCCGCATCGTCTTTATGTGCATTCTCGCTTAAATAACGCTTCCATGCTTTGGCGCCAACTTGCTGATGGTACAGGCCCAGTATGTGACGTGTAATTGATTTGACCGGTGTTTGGTATATCTCGTATTGAGCCTTCGCATATGCAGCCATGGTTTGGGCGATCGCATCGCGCTCCGGTGTTTGGGTGTTGTCAAAAATAGCTTCCTCTAACCCGCTCAACAAATGATAGGGGTTGGAATAGGCCTCGCGCCCGAACATATAACCATCAAATTCAAAGGGCAGGGCAAGGATTTGCTCCGCACTGATTAGGCCGCCATTTAAAATAATCGTAAGCCCGGGATTTTTTTCTTTGATTGTATAAGCGCGCTCATAATCCAGCGGAGGAACCTCGCGGTTTTGCTTAGGGCTCAGACCGCTGAGCCACGCTTTGCGTGCATGGATAATAAATTTCGTCACGCCAATATCGGCACTGCGGCAGATAAATTCATTTAAAAACGCAAAATCATCATGATCATCAATACCAATCCGGCATTTTACGGTGACGGGAATGCTTGCCGTTTTGGTCATCTCGGCCATGCAATCGGCAACCAGGGCAGGTTCACGCATCAAGCATGCGCCAATCTTTCCATTTTGAACGCGATCCGATGGGCAGCCGCAATTTAAATTAACTTCGTTATAGCCCGCTTCCTCAGCCATGACGGCACATTTTGCCAGCGCGGCAGGATCGCTGCCCCCTAATTGCAGGGCCAAGGGATATTCTTCGGGGTTGTGCCGTAAAAAGCGCTCAGCATCGCCGTGTAATAACGCGCCTGTGGTGATCATCTCACTATACAGCAATGCGTTGGGGCTGATCAGGCGATGGAAATAGCGGCAGTGCCGATCTGTCCAATCCATCATTGGCGCAACTGAAATTTCGGGTTTGTGATTTTTCATGCTTTGTGGTTTGATGCCGCTATGTTCAGGATTATCTTTTCTGCTCTTTTACTGCTTGTTTGTAATAATGCTTTTGCCCAAAATAGCAAGCCTAAACCCGCCTTTGAGGTTACGGGCTATCCGGTTCCTCGTTTTGTTTCGCTCAGCAGTTCTAAAGTCTTTTTGCGTTCCGGCCCCGGAAAGCAGTACCCCGTGCGCTATCTTTATAAACGCCGCGGCCTGCCGGTGGAAGTGGTGCTGGAATACGGGAATTGGCGAAAAATCAAAGATAGTGAAGATCGAGAGGGCTGGGTATATCAGGGGCTGATTAGTGGCCATCGCGCCGCCATTTTTCAAAAAAACGAAGGATCACTCTACCGAAAGCCCAAGAGCAATTCAGCAATTTCAGCAAAAATAGAAGCTGGAGCTATCCTCGACATTGATAGCTGTAACGGCGCTTGGTGCAAAGCCAGCGCACAGGGCTATGAGGGCTGGGTTTTGCAAAAAAACCTTTGGGGTGTTTACGCAGACGAGAAAATCGATTAGCATTGATTCTATTATTGATTCTGTATTCGTCCACAGAGTTACCCACAAAAATTAATAACCTTATCCACAAAGCTGCATTCGCGGCGTCGAACAGGATTCCATGTTAGAGTTTTCTCAAAGACCCCAGATGGTCACACGTTTTTATAAAAACCTTATGCGCTTTAGCGTTTCCGAAGGTAAGCAGCACAATGTCGCTCATGTGATGATGTTAATGTCTGGGATGGTGTTGGAGGTCGCGATGGCTTTTGATGACACCCCCGATGAAGCGGTTTGCGCCCTGTTGGAAAAACTCTCGGCCCGGTTGGAAGCAAAACCACGTCTAGGCCCGGTTGCTGCCCATGCATTGCCGCCGGCCTCCATGATTGATCAGGAATCCGAAAAGGGCCGGATGATTGTTCGTGATGCCTTGGCGGAATGGGAAGAATGCCCGTTTGATTTTTACGATATGATATTATCATTCACTCACGATATTTTCTTATCTTGGCAAGAAGAGGGCTTTCATAAAGATGAAATGCTCCGTTTGTTTTCTGAGATTTGTTATCGTGCTTTGGCCTATGAAATTGCCGCGCAGGAGTTAACCGACTTGCTGATTGAGCGTAAAGCAATTCCCCTGCGTTGGGATCTAAATAGCTGTATTGCAGGGCTTAGCGCTTTGGCTGGGCAAAAGCTTGCAAGCTCGAATGAGCTTAAGGGCGGCTTTAGTGGCGCGGCGCTCGAAGAAGATCTCGATCAAATTATCTATACCATGACGCAAGAAGCTGTGCGCTTGGGCGTGCCTGCGGGCTCTAATTGGCGTTTTGGTCTGGCTGCTAATGATGTTGATATCAGTGCGCCGTATGATTTGATCGATACACTGGACCCAGTTTGTGGACGGTTTTTTGAAGTTATTCAGCTGAGCTCGCATGAAGATCAAGCCATTGCCTGTGCCAAAGCCGCCGGGCGATTATTGGCCGTGGTCGCGGGCGGGGAGCTGCCGGAAATAGAGCCAGCGATTGCAAAGCCTCTAGCTGTTGCCGCGATGAGTGACACCTATAAATCAATCTGCATGGGAAAATTACAAACAGCGCTTTAGGCGGGGTTGCTTCGTCCCTTACAAGGCCGTATATAGGTATGGCTAACATGTAAAACGACAAGGATACGTCAATGAGCTTTGAACAAAAATCAAGCTATACCTACGATGAAATTATTCAGTGCGGCGAGGGTGCGTTATTCGGCCCGGGCAATGCGCAATTGCCACTTCCTCCCATGCTGATGTTTGATCGTATCACCAATGTTTCTTTAGATGGTGGTGAATACGGTAACGGTGTCATCGAGGCTGAATTCGATGTGAAACCTGATCTGTGGTTTTTCGACTGTCATTTCAAAGGTGATCCGGTCATGCCTGGCTGTTTGGGCCTTGATGCCTTGTGGCAACTTACGGGCTTTTTTCTGGGCTGGACGGGTGCAAAAGGTTCTGGTCGTGCGCTCGGCGTGGGTGAAGTCAAACTGACTGAAATGATCACGCCAGCGATCAAAAAAATCAAATACGTTGTAAACTTGAAGCGCGTCATTAATCGCAAGCTTGTAATGGGCGTGGCAGATGGCAAAGTATATGCAGACGACAAACTGGCCTTTGATGTAAAAGGTATGAAAGTCGGACTGTTCGACAATTCAGAAGCTTTAGCTTAATTAAAAAATTCAGACGAAAAAGGATTCAAAATGAAACGCGTCGTCATCACCGGCATAGGTATCGTATCTTGCATTGGTAATAACGCTGATGAAGTGTTGGAATCATTAAAAGCAGGTAAGTCGGGTATTTCCTTTGCACCGGAATATGCGGAGCTGGGCTTCCGTTCACAAATCCATGGTAAACCCAATATCGATCTACAGGCTGAAATTGATAAACGCCTATGGCGCTTTATGGGTGATGCTGCAGGTTATTTGCACCTGTCGATGGAGCAGGCGATCGCTGATTCAGGCTTAGGCGAAGATCAAATTTCAAATGAGCGTACCGGCATTATCGTGGGCTCAGGTGGTCCATCCACCCGCGCGCAAGTCGCGGCGGCGGATATTACCCGTGAAAAAGGCCCTAAACGGGTTGGGCCGTTCGCTGTACCGAAAGCGATGTGTTCAACCACATCGGCAACGGCGGCGACGAACTTTAAAATCAAAGGCGTCAATTATACAATTTCATCGGCTTGTTCGACTTCAGCACATTGAATTGGCGCAGCGACAGAGCAAATCC
>QGCY01000045.1_pt1 | contig 35980 bp, 32 predicted proteins | sample 4708041 | NCBI WGS metagenome assembly QGCY01 (sample SAMN08941164, study PRJNA450518) | Sediment metagenome, whole genome shotgun sequencing project. | biome: grassland soil; feature: grassland; material: soil; isolation source: soil 14 days enrichment with methanethiol and mixed carbon source ... | reverse complement strand
CTTCAAAGCCGAGCGCACCAGAACCCGCGAACAAATCAATCACGCGTGGCCCATCGAGGGACGGCATATCGTCATTGTGTTCAAGTAAATTGAAAACAGACTCGCGAACGCGGTCTGTCGTCGGCCGGGTGGACTTTCCGTCAGGTGTTCTGATCGAGCGGCCTTTAAGTTTACCAGCAACAATTCTCATTGAACTTAAATCTCTGTAGTACAAAACGAAGCTGTACCGCTTAAACACACATTCGATAAAGTCCATAGCCGCGATCAGGAGCACAGTCAGAATGTCGGATAAATCGACTTACATGCGAAGGGCTTTGGAACTCGCCGTAGAAGCAGCGGCTGCAGGTGAAGTCCCCGTAGGCGCCGTGCTGGTCGATCCGGAGACCGGAGACATCATTGCCGAAGGCCGAAATGGTCCCATCGAGCTTCATGACGCGACCGCGCATGCCGAAATCGTAGCCATTCGGGCCGCTTCAATTATTCTCGAAAACTACCGCCTGATGGGATTGCATCTCTATACCACACTGGAACCTTGCACGATGTGTGCTGGTGCTATTGCGAATGCACGGATCGAACGGATCATATTTGCAGCCGAAGACGTTAAAGGTGGTGCGGTGACGAATGGCATAAAGTTCTTCGAACAACCAACTTGCCACTGGCATCCGGAAGTCGAACAAGGCCCTTTCGCCGAAGAATCGTCCGCGCTTCTGCAGTCGTTTTTTCGCGCGCGTAGGAAATCAGGCAAACCTCAGATAACCGGCGACGACAACCAGTCAGAGTAAGCCTCCCAACGAGCCCTGAGCCGATCCGCCGCTTCGTCCGGAGTTCTTAGAATAAAGCGAACTCTCGCACCGGGTTTGATCTGGCCCAATTGAAACCGGTCACTCCTGATCACCTGAAGAATATGCGGATAACCTCCCGTCGTTTGCGCATCCGCGAGCAGAATGAAAGGCTTGCCTTCGGGCGGGCATTGAACACTTCCGGGAAAGACTGGTGAACTTCGCTTCTCTGACGCATTGCAGCTGACCGCACGGTCTCCGGAAAGCTCCACACCCATCCGGCTGGAGCGCTGCGTCGCCTTCAAGCCTTCTTCGAAAAGTATCGTTTGTGCATCCTCATTCAGAAACTCGAACTCCGATGACGGGCACGCTTGCAACAGGACATTGTCATTGAACAGAGGACGTAGTTCGCGCGGCGTTTCGGCCTGCGTGATCGACCGTACATCTGATACCTCAATACGGTCTCCTGCTTTTAGAGCTCGACCTTCATGTCCTCCAAATCCTCCCGGAAGGTAAGTGGACCTCGAGCCCAAAAATTCGGAGACGTCTAACTGCCCCGATACCGCCAGATAGGACCTGCAGCCAAGTCGGGCGGGAGCAACCTCCAGCTCATCTCCCGCTGTTACCGGAACGGTTGCATGCATGGGCACTTCGACACCGTTCAGTGACACACCCGCCTCAGCGCCAGTCACAGACACCATCATCGCGGAATGGAAGCGAAAGCTTGCTCCCGTCAGAGTCATCTCAAATGCAGACTGTGTGGCGTCCGCTCCCACCAACCGGTTCGCGAGCGACATCGATAACGGATCAGCCGGCCCTGAACCCGGAACACCGAAATGTCGGTGACCTTCTCTGACATCCGCCTGAATGGTTGTCTGGAGCCCTGCGTTCAAAACCTCAATCATACGTCGCTCCGGCGCACGACGCGCACTTTTTGCCCTGCAGACAGAAGAAACGGTTTCTCTCTTTCCGGATTGAATAAACGGTTCACCACACGACCGATCAGCGGCCATCCTCCAGGCCCCTCCAGTGCATAGGTACCGCATTTGCCGGCAGCGACACCAAAAGACCCCGCCGGGACACGTTTTCGGGGCTCCCTTAGTCGCGGCACGGTAAGCGCTTCTGGAAGACCGGATATGTAAGCAAAGCCCGGGGTGAACCCAACGATATCGACACGAAGCTCCGCGTCACAAATCGCGGAAATCAATTCCTGCTTCGTCAGTTTCAATTCTTCACAAACGGCACTGAGATCCGGGCCGTTTTCTCCGCCGAACTCTACCTCAAGACAAACCTCCGGAAGTTCGGCGTCGCTCCCAATCTCGGCGAGCAGCTTGGAAGACAATAAATGGCGTACAGCTTCATCAGGTCGTAAGCTTAAAGGGTCGAACTGGACAACACTGTCTTCAACTCCATCGACGACCTCCAGCCATTCGCCGCTCGAGCGGAGCTCGCGAGCCAGTGTCCGCAGCTCTGGTCTGGGAAGGCCGGCAACCCGAATAAGATCGTCGCCAATCAAACTGATGTTGTCTTCAGTCAGAGCCAATCGAAACTCCCGTCGCCTCAAGCGCCTCCCGAATTGCTTTGGCGGCTTCAAATGCGCCCTGAGTGTCGCCATGCAGACAAATCGTTTGAACTTCCAAATGGATATGTCCGCCTGAAAACGACTGCACGTTCCCGCTGACAAGCTCCAGCGCCTGCTTGGCTTGCTCATCCGCATTTTCAAGCACAGCGCCATGTTCGGCGCGGGATCGCAGACTTCCATCGTCTTCATAAGCTCTATCGGCAAAGCCTTCAGCACAGAACCGCAGATTATGAGTGATTGCAGCCTCTCGCACTTTGCTGCCCGGTAGCCCCACTATCGTTGATATACCGCGCTCAGCCGCGACACCCGCTATCACGGCGGCAAGATCCTCGTCCTTCGCTGCATCATTATAAAGAGCGCCATGAGGTTTCAGGTGTGTGATCGACACCCCCTCTTCCTCAGCTATTTTCATGAACATCTGGACTTGCTGCCTCAGGCTGCCTCGCAACTCTTCACGTGAAACGGCTATGGACACACGGCCAAAGTTTTCACGGTCAGGATAAGATGGATGCAATCCGGCTTTAACGCCGAGCTGCTTGGCCAGCCTTAGAGTCTTTCGCATACTCTCTTCATCACCAGCATGACCGCCGCACGCGATATTGCATGAGGTCACAACGCTAAGAATGTCGGCATCCAGACTGCGCCCTGCATCTCCTTCGAGTTCGCCAATGTCTGCGTTAAGATCAATTGTTTTCGTCATGGCCAGAACCCGACGGCGCGCCCAATCCCGCGAATACCCATTAAGAGTGTAATCAGAACAACACCCAAGCCGAGCATATTAGAAAGCACCCCGTTAACGCGGTCACCAAGCAGAGACTTTCTGTTCATCGCGTAAAGCAGGCTTGCTGCAACAATCGGCAGAAGTAGTCCGTTAGCGATCTGCGCGATAAAAATCACATCGGTCGGACGGATACCCGAAACGGCTAAACCCGTTCCGATCAGTAGTGTGATGAGCGCCACCGCCTTGAAAACGCTTTCCTGAATGCGCGGGTCATCACTTTTAAAAAGTTCAGTCACAGCAAAGGCTGTAGCCATTGGTGCTGTAATCGCTGAACTCAAACCGGCCGCAAGTAACCCCACGCCGACAAGCCAACGCGCAAACTGCCCATAAGTCGGCTCAATGGCTGCCGCCATGTCCAGCGCATTCGATATCTCGCTTCCCGTGCCAAACAGGCTGGCCGCAGCAGTGGTCAGGACAAAAATCGAGATTAATCCACCAAGCCCGACCGAAATGACTGTGTCACTTTGCGCTTCGCTGACCACAACATCACTCGTCTCAGTCCAGCGCTTACGCGCTGAGGCGGCATGCAGGAACAAATTATAGGGTACTATTGTCGTACCAATCAGCGCGATCGCAGTAAAAAGGCCATTTTCCGGAATCGCCGGAACCAACCCATTTATCATCGCGCCCAAATCAGGTTTCACCAGTACCGCGGCGACTAAAAACGCCAAAGCCATCAAAATCACGACGGATACCAGCGCTTTCTCGATCAGCTTGTATCCACCGAGCATTAATAACGCTGCCGCGAGCGCCGATAGCGCGAGAACGACGGCTCTGAATTCGTCGTCGTTCAGATCACCCAATAGCGCTTCAGCGCCGAGAGCTCCGCCGGATAAATTACCACCCTCATAGGCGGCATTCCCCAGCCCCAGTGCGGCAAGCACCAGCCCCGCAATCACATATCGAACCGGTGTTTTACCCGCACCAGCCATCAAAGCTTCGCCCAGCCCCAATCGAGCGCCCACACCGAGGCGCGCAGACATGGATTGCAAAATCATTGTCGCGAAGGTCGCAAAAACGAGAGCCCAGAGCAGAGCAAATCCGAAATTTGCACCGGCAAGCGTGCAGGCAGTAACGGTCCCCGGCCCGATAAATGCTGCGGCAACAAGAGCGCCTGGCCCGATGCTTAGTTTCATTCAAACCTCTGATCAAAAACGTCACATACAGTGAACCGTCACCATGACCGCTAAACATCCCCTGAACGAAGGAGGGACGTTCCACGGCTTGCATGTTTTACTGACTTCATTCCTAATCATTTGAGGGACGAGGCCTGAAAGGGTCAAGGGGGGAAGAATGATCAAGCACGTATCAGCAGTCATGTTTGCAACCGCCACGCTCGCAGCCTGCACAACAACACCATCTCCAACCGAAACCGAAGCGCGCGCGCCGCTCGCCGCTTCAAGCAGAACGTTGGATATGTTTCGTGATGGTGCGGATCAGGCCTGTTATGATCGTGTAACGCAGCCTTCAACTTTCGTTGTCGATACCCATAACCACTTCCGCCCGTTTGGAGGCCAGCCCCGACCGTACGAGGAGGTTCTCGCCTATCTCGAAGATAGCGGCGTGCTTTTCGCTAACATTTACGGCATTGGTCAGTCGCTGCCGTACACGAACAGCTGCACTTATTATCTCGATTGCCCCGGTGTTCCCGCTACGCCGTCCATCCAGAACGACATGGCCAATGCCGCCAACCTCGCTACGAACCGTCCAGATAACCTGGTGCTGACACTATCGGCGACCTTCCCCGACCTCGCCAATCCAGAGAATGTGAATGACGTGCTGGATTTGTATGACGCCACGTATCCTGGACTGTTCGAATGGATGGGCGAAGTGAACCTTGTGAAGCAGGCCCTGTTTGGCAATGGCCATGTCCCGGCTACTCCCGAAAATATCGACGATTGGCGAGGCTTTATGGAGCGCCTTCGACATTTCGATATGCCAATCGCCATCCACTCGGATCTCGGCTCTGATGATGACCCGACGGAGTATCTCGCGCTGATGGATTATGCGTTGCAACGCTATCCGCACAACAGGATCATCTGGGTGCATATGGGCTTGTCGCGCGAACTCACGACAATACCGGCCGACGATCATATCGCGCTGATCTCCGAGCGTCTTGACCGTTATCCGAACCTGATGCTCGATATAACCTGGCGCGTGATCGCTGATAACTACTTCGATACGCCCGAAAATATCGCGGCTTACACAGCCTTCTTCAATCATTATTACGATCGCATCCTTACAGGAACAGACTTTGTTGCCAGCTTCAATAAATCCTTCGACGTGTACGCCGAAGAAGTTGAGGTGAACTCCATGATACTGTCAGAGCTGGATGACCGCGCGTTCCGCCACATCGCACTCGGACAAACCTATTTTGATCTGCTCGGACTTCCCTATCGCGCGCCTGACATCTGCACTACGAATTAAATTGAAAACCCCACAAGGCGCCAAACGGCGCCTTTTTTATGCTCCGTTCAGGCACGCACTTGAACTCATCTGCGATCACCTCCAGCTTTCAAATCAAGAAGATCACAAGGATGTACAATGCGCCTGCAACTTTCCACATGGCCTGAAGTCGAAACTTATCTCAAAAAATCCAAAGCAATTCTGATACCTGTCGGCTCCACCGAGCAGCACGGACCGAACGGTCTGATCGGCACAGACGCGCTCTGCCCGGAGATCATTGCTTTCGCTGCTGAGCAGAAAACGGACATGCTGATCGGGCCAACCTTTAATGTCGGTATTGCTCAGCACCATCTCGGCTTTCCCGGCAGTATGACGGTGCGTCCTTCAACCATGATTGCTGCAATGAATGATTGGACCGACTCACTGATCCGTCACGGCTTCGAACGTATCTTCTGGTTCAATGGCCATGGCGGCAACACAGCAACGCTTCAGGCTGCATTTGCCGAACTTTACGCCGAACGAAGCTTTCAGCGCCCGGGCAGCAATTCACTTCCAGATCTACGCCTGAAGGCGAAGAACTGGTGGGAGATGCCCGGCGTAATGGACGAATGTCGACGTCAGTTTCCGACCGGCGACGGGATGCACGCAACAGCATCAGAGGTCGCGGTCACCTATGCAGGCTACCCTGATCAGGTACGAAACGTGGAGATGTCTCCGAAGATCGCGCCGGTTTCAGACTTCCGCGACGCCGACAATTACCGCGATAATTTCCCTGATGGCCGGATCGGTTCAGACCCGTCTCAGGCGACAGTGGAAAAAGGCGAGATTATAATTGAAGCAGCGGCCTCTTCTCTCGCGCGGGTCTTCCGAAGCTTTGCAGACGAAGACTAGCTGTAGTGCATCAACACGTCATCAATGGCCCTCTCCAACTGCTTCAGGTTGGAGAGCATCGTGACAGTGCAACAATGCGGGAAATAACGTAGCATTTCGCTGTCACCTGTTCCCCAAAGTGGACGCGCTTCGGGATTGAGCCAGACAATACGCTTCGTTTTCGCTGCCAGTTCTTCAAAAATATCAATGCGCGGATCGCCATGATTGGATCGCGCATCACCAAGAACTATAACAGTTGTTCGTCGATCAATCTTGGACCAATGATCCACCTGAAGGTCTGACAGCGCCTGGCCGTAATCGGTGGAACCCCAACCGATTTCCGCAAGAATCCGTTCCATCGCGCTCTCAAACCCGTCCAATGACGTGTCGAGATATGGTCCTACATCCTTTAGGCGGGCCGAAAAAGCGTATGTGTGCAGGTCCGGCACGACGCCGCGAACGCAATACAGAAACAGGAGTAAAAACCGGACAAACCGCGCAACTGAGCCGGAGACATCGCAAATCAGAACCAGTTTTGGACGATCCTTTTTGGTTTGCCTCCAATGGACATCAAACGGTACACCGTCACGGCCTGCATTCGCCCTGAGTGTTTTGCGAATATCAAGCTGCCCACGGTTCTTCTGACGCTTGCGTCTCGAATGTTTGCTAACGAGGCGTTTGGCCAGCTTCTGAATAAGCGGCTTCATGCGCTCCATATCAGAACGGTCCATCTCGTTGATACGTTTATCGGCGAGGAAGTCTTCGCGGAACTGCTGCGTAGCGCCAGCACCAAAGACTTCAAATTGGTGTTTCGCAAACTCGATTGCGCGCACCGTCATTTTTTTGCGCGCGTCCATCATCCGTTCAGCTTCAGCATCGCCCTCAGGCGTGTGAGCCTGCAACTGCTCGAGAAGTTCTGCCTCCATCTCGCGGACGCCCATCTCCTTGAGCATTTGCTGAGCATAATACGAGGTCTGGGTAGAGAAGCGTATATCCTGAAGGCCTGATGCCTGCCCTGCACGCTCCAGCGCCATCTCAATGGTTGCTTCATCAGAACTTTCGGCGATATCCATGAAGTTCTGCGGATCGCCAGAATCTTCATCCGTATCCTGCTCTGAAGACTCTGCTACTTCACCCTGCTCTTTCTTCTTTCTTTGAAAGAACAGTTCAAAGAGCCGGTCATAGGTATCTTTTTCAGCTTCGGACTTTGCCAGAACCGAGCGAAGCGCCGTCTTTAGAAACTCACGGTCTTCATATCCAACAAGATCAACAGCTTTAACTGCATCCAGCGTTTCAGCCGTTGAAACCTTCACATCAGCCGAGCGCAGCGCCCTCACAAAATCCGTGATGGTGCGTTCTGCGCTCATGACAGGCTGGGGTATCCGCTCGGAAGACGTTTGGATTCAGATGCAGAAGCCGCGTTACGGGCCATTGAGCCGATCGCATTAGACGTAGCTTCGATGTCGCTCTCGTATTTCAGAAGCACATTGAGTGTCTTACGCACCATTGCTTCATCGAGGGAGTCCGCATGCATAAGCAGGAGCGTTCGCGCCCAGTCGACAGTCTCGGAAATCGAAGGTCGCTTTCGAAGGTCGTTTGTTCGAAGGTCTTGAACGAAAAATACCAGCTGGGTCAGAAGGCTCTCGGAAACGTCCGGCACGCGGGCACGGACAATCTCGCGTTCACGTGCTGCATCCGGAAAACCGATATACAGGTGCAGACAGCGGCGCTTGAGCGCATCACCAAGGTCTCGCACATTGTTTGACGTCAGAATAACGATTGGCGGCACGTTGGCTTTGATCGTACCGATCTCTGGCACCGTCACCTGATAATCGGATAACACTTCCAACAGAAAAGCCTCAAACTCTTCGTCAGATTTATCGATTTCATCAATGAGCAGCACAGAGCCACTTGTCTGTTCCATAGCTCGAAGCAATGGGCGCGGCTCAAGAAAGTCATGCGAGAAGAACAGGTCTTCAAACGTCGCCAGACGACCCGTCAGATCAGCGATGGTCCCCGCATCTCCAACAACGTCATTGAGCCGGTCTTTGAGGATTTGAGTATAAAGAAGCTGCTTGCCGTATTTCCACTCGTATAGAGACTTGCTTTCATCAAGGCCCTCATAACATTGCAGACGCTCAAGCGGCACATCGAGATATCGAGAAAGAGACTGGGCGAGGTCCGTTTTCCCCACACCAGCCGGACCTTCGATCAGAATGGGCTTTCTAAGGTGCACGGCGAGATAAATCGCCGTAGATATTTCTTCGCTTGAAATATAGCCAACTGAAAGTAGGCCTTCGGAAACCGCGGCGACGGAAGAGAGAGGTGAATACGTCTCCGCGATGAGGTCTTTATCTATCGTCATATCCCATGCCTATGGCGTGAAAATCGATAGAGCAAGCTATTTCCACTCGGTCATGCGAGGGATTTTCAGGTCTTCTTTTCGTCGTCAGCAGCTTCCGTAGCGTCAGCTTCAACCGGGTTCTCTGCGTCTTTCGCAGGTAACGTTGATAGGTCAGTTTCATCCGTAGTTTCAGTTTCTTCCGACGCTTCCTCGGTAGAGACAGGCTCGGATCCTGTTGTTCCTTTATCTGTCTTCGTAGCGAAGCTCGGAAGGCCGCCAGCGAACAGACTGATCGCACCTGATATCGCGATGTAAAAGAAGAGTATGATCGAGCCATACAACAAAAGCGTTGGCAGTGAGGCGAGATCAAAGAGTAGTGGCAATCCGAATCTCAGGGCGAGAATTGCCGCCACAACAACGTGCGCAATATCGAGCAGACGATTTTCGTCCTTTGCGATAAAGCGCTGATAAGATGCCAGCAGCAAGCTTCCGATCGCCAGTATTATCGTAAAAATATCGAGTGGCTGGAGTTTGAACTGATATCCAATCATGATCATCCCGACGATGAATGCGATCGTTGCTACAAAAATCAGTCCGGTTTTCCGGGATTCGGATTTTGCCGACATAAGCTTCCCTCTCTCTAATTTTCAGGCTCTGCAGGTTGGAAATATCTGAGAATGCGTTCTCTGAAACGCGCCGCTTGTTGCGCGGCAGTATCGCCAGCAGGATCTTCCTGCAGCTCAAACAATTCAGTCTCCGCGAGCCGCGAAGCAGATGAGGCACGCCACGCTGCAAGATCGTTCTCAGGTGGGGTACCCAACCTCTGAAGCATGACCTGAGACGTCGCCCGCAGGTAATCGATTATGGTAAGCGTGCGCCCCTCGGATCGGGACACAATGTTGGCCAGTGTCAGTCCCAACTCCATATCGTCGCCTGACACGGGTATCGTCTCACCACCGCCTGCAGACGCGATACTGCTAATCGAATTCTGAAGCGCTTCGTTCGCGGCGTCGGCCAATCCAACAATGAAGAAGTTTGTATCTGTTTCTTCGACGTCTTCCGTCTGCCGCGGGCGGAAATTCGCGCGAATTTGAGTTCTTAATTCGGCGTTTGGTCCCGTAACTCGAAGGAGATACCGTCCGGCTTCAAGGCTGTACGCGAGAATACCCGTTCGGGAGTTCCAGTTGCCGCTTATATAGCTGTTAAGATCAGCCTCGGGATAAAGATATGCTGTCGGATATCCAATGTCAGTCGGTTCGACGGGCCGGAAGCCAAATTCAAGATGCCCCGCCACATTCAGCTCTACCGCCAGCCAGTCTGTATCCCCCCGATAAGTATGAACATCTGAAACGGACTGGTTAAGTGGAAAATAGCTCGCCATTTCAGGTGCATCGTTGGGCTCGAAAGCATCTCCAGGTGCCCCAAGAGAGAACGACACACGCGCTGGTCCGTCAGGCGCACCGTAGCGGCTTAAATGCACTTCATATTCACCCGGGAACAGCTGGACGAGCGCTGAGGGATCGACATCGCCTGTGTCAATGAACGGCAGTATCGGAACCGTTTCTCCTGTCTCGGTATTCAACACCTGGCCGGCAAACTGCGTTTGCACGTCGGAGAGGTTATCATACCGGATACGAAGCGTACTGAAATCATCTACCTCAAGTGAGAAAACGGTTGGCGCATTGCTGCCCTCAAGATGAACAGGATAGCTTCCACTTGCGCTGGGTGTGTCGACAACGTTAGCCCAATAGGCTTCACCGATAGAGAGCGGCGCCAAATCCAGTTCAAAGCCATATTCGCCCGGAGCCGTTGGACTACTCACTCCGATAAAATGAATGCCAGGCTCGACAATCGCGCTTTGAGAAACAGTACCCGAATCATCCGTAATCGCAGACGAAAGAGCTAGCTCTTCGTCATCACTCATCAGCGTGAATTGAGGGAGTGCTCCTGAACCATCTCCTGCTGAATAATTCACACTAAGGCGCCCGGGACGGGTTACATCGAGACGGAACCAGTCGATATCATCGACACTTTCAACCTCCGTTGTCATCTCAAAATTGAGATAGGCAGCTCTTGCAAATCGTGTGTTATCATCAGGTTCCTGCGCGAACGCTGGCAACACGAGGACACACGCTGTCAAGAGTGAACTCAAAACGCGGATCATGGCGCATCCCCCAACGCACGATACGCCCGTTGCTCAGCTGATGACCTGGCGGTTTCGAAGTCACTTCCGGATAAGTTGGCCCATTGGGAACGGATACGATCCATTCCGGCCTGTCCACGAATACACAAAGCAAAATCCAGCGTATCCGAGCTTGATGGTGTGCCGTTAACGCCGAACCGACGGCGTTCAGATCCGTCTGTTGCCTGTGAAGCGCCATAATACGTGTAAAAACGTTGCTCGGCAACTTGCGCAGCGCATTCATTATCGCGCCCCCATTCTCGAAACCGGGTCTCGATCAGGACGAAGGTGGGCATGGACTGGCTACCCACCTGCTCTACACGCCATGCTGTACGCTCATCTGGCCGAACAGCGACCACCTCGTCTTCATCGTTTTGCGCGGGCGGATCGGCTGGCTCGTCTTCATTCTCGCCCGGCTCGGTATCAGCCGAACTATTTCCAATGTCGCCTAAAAGATCAGCCTCACTCCTGAACTGAGCTGCCGCTGCCTGCGGGTCACCACTGCAGCTTTCTTCCCCATCAGTGAGAACAATCAGACTTCGTCTGTCGTAATGTGCGGACTCAAGAAGGAAGTTCCCACCCGTCATGATCGCAGCAGCGAGTGGCGTTCCTGAGGCGTGATTGATGCCATCAATTGTCTGGAGCACGGCGGCTTTATCGCGCGTGAAGTCTCTCAGTAGCTGGATGTTTCCGCAGTCAAAAAACGCGAACACCGCTACTTCGTCGGCATCTTCCATACTTGCCAGAAAACTACGTGCGCTACGCCGTACATTCTGAATACCTGGCCCGGCCATCGAACCGGATGCGTCGACGACGAAGACATAGCTCGTTCCGCCAGTACCGATGACATTGAGTTCGTGCCAGCGGTCCGGGCCGCCACTTCCGATCGCAGTGCCACTTCTGACCGCTTCAGAATACGTCCAGTTTCCGTATTGGTTGGTGCGGGCGGAAGTTCGCGGATCAGCATCCAGATTCTTACCTGCCGCATCTGTTGCTGAGACTGCGACTTGAAGCGGCTCATTGCGTTCAAACTGGCTCCGCAAAGGCCGCAGCGGAAAGCGACCGTTCCAGTTTGCACCGCTTCCGGACAACTCCGCGAGGACTGAGCCCTCCATGTCGGGAAGTGGCAGTCCGTCACCTGCTGGTGCATCACTCCACGCGACGGCCGCTCCAGCGCCAATCTGAGCCGTGGGCGTCGCCGTGACCGGTTGTGAAAAGGTCAGCTGAATTTGCGCATATCCGGAATTATCCTGTCTGAGCTGCTCATTGGTATGAACTGTAAGCTTGCGTACCGCGGTGCCCGGAAGCTCTTCGCGCAATTCACGCAGCCGGTCTTCGGTCTCTGTACGCAAGTCGGCAAGCCTTACAAGGTCCCGCTCAACCATTCCCACGAAACCGCGATATCCGTCCCGCATAGCTTCCCAATAACGGATTTGGGCCAGATCATAAGCCATCGCGATATCAGCATTAGTTTCCCAGATATGGCCAACTAACAGGGTGCGCGCCCAGGAGTTTTCCCGGTCCCGTATGGCTGAATTCACGTCTTCCAGCGCCCAGCTCGCCATCAGGCTCGCCTGCATCTCATACTGACGGCGTGCATTCATGGCCGCAGTAAAATCAAGCACATCGTTATTGTAGCTATCGATACGACGAATGGCTCGACGCATCCGCTCATCAAAGCGTCGCTGGTCTGCATCATTGTATCGCTCAGATACAGAGTCTGCGAACAAAGACCCATCGATCGCTCCACGCACACCGCCATAAGTTTGATACAAGGTAATGCCCGCAGCAATCGGTTCAGTGAGGGTGTTTGCCGTCATCAGCATTTGACGGGCTGTGTTTACATTCGAGACCACACCGAAAAAACGTCCGACCCGTTGTGCGTATTCAGGCCAGACAAGAAAATTCGGCAATCCGCTGGATCCGAGCGTCAGCCCTACATTCAGCGCCGTCTGCCGAGGAATTTCGCGCGCGATAAATTGAGTGAGCGCCGCCCGTGTCACGTTCGCTCGCCCGGCCGTCGCAATCATCGCCGTGGTTTCAAGATAGACACCTTCAACAATACTCGCTGGTGTTGCTATCAATAAAAGGAGCTGACCAAAATTATACAGCCGATCCGACCAGAGGATGACGCCTTCATTCCATTCCAGCTCTTCACGAAGCCCCGGAAGCTCTGCAAGCGCCATATTCACCGTACGTTGATAGGTCGACTGCTCCCTCAAAAGCTCAGCGCGCAGGTTCTCAAACCCGCGGAGCTGATTTTCCAGATCCTGAATGCTCGCAATAACCAGATCGTATTCTTCCGTATTCTCACTCCAGGAGGCGCGATAAACTTCGCGACCGCCCTGGGAAATGACTATCTCTTGCAAGAATGGCGGGGCCGCATTTTCGGACAGCTGCGCAGCTCTTTCCAGCAGGCCGCCCAACTCTGCCTCACGCGCCCTCTTTTGTTCTTCTACGCGGGATAGCGCTGTCGTAGCGGTCCGAACCTGAACCGTGGCCGTCTCGACCTCTGCATTGGCTCGGCTAACGGCAGTTAGAGCCCTATCCAAAGCAGACTGCCGCCCCTGACTGGCCCGGCCATAGCGACGGGCTTCCTCATCCAATTGGCGACGCAAAGCTCTGATCTGGGCATCGAGAACATCCCGCTCGGAACCAGACGCTAAAGCACGTTGCCGCCGCAGGTCATCAAGTGCCTCCCTTGTCGCAGACAGATAATCAGAGGCAGATTGAGACGACAGCGATCTGTCGCGTGCAATGCGAAGCTCTGTTTCCGCTGAACTCAGAGCGCTACGCGCATCGCGCAAATTTTGCTGGGCGGCTTCAAGTTCAGAACGCCTTGTGTCGATCACCGTCTGGGCTTGCTGGATTTCAGAGCGCTTCTCCGAGATTTCCTGATAAATGGCCTGCACAGCTTGATCGCCTGAATCCTGCGCTGACGCAAATGGAACAAGCATCATACAAGCAAAAAGCAACCAAGCGCTAAGATAGAGCGGCTTGGTTGAAGCGCGATGGCCAGACAAAATACCTTGCATCATTTCCACCCCGGATCTGCTTATCGTCCGCCCGTGTATTGGCGAGGATAAGCTGAATTCCCGGCGATAATAGTGCGCCTGAAACCGTTTTCTTTCAAGTTCGGCCGAATTATCAAGCAAATCCCGCGCGTTTTCAGAGGTGTTGACTAAACAAGTTCACCCGACGTTACGGCATAGATTTCCCGAAACTCCAAAAATCCGAGTTCCCCCGACTCAGCTGTTTCATCCGCCGGAAATCTCATTTACTAAGTTAGCGAGCTATAAGAATCTAAACTCGAGGGAGACAATAATGGACGACATGCAACAGCCACTGGATACGCACTCACCGGAGATGAACGATCTTCGTATGTCCGATGCTGCACGCCCGCTCTATGAGCACGTAAAAGCTTTCATCAAGGACGTCGTGAACCCGATGAGCGAAGAGTTCCATCGTCTTGGTGAAGGCAAAACCAACCCGTGGAGCTATAACCCAGGCCAGCTGGAAGCACTTGAAGCGGCAAAAGACGAAGCAAAGAAGCAGGGCCTCTGGAACTTCTTCCTTCCTGACGCTCATACTGGCGAAGGCCTCAAAAATCTCGACTATGCATATATCGCAGCTGAACTTGGCAAAAACCCCCTCGCATCCGAGACAATGAACTGCGCAGCGCCTGACACCGGCAATATGGAAGTTCTCGAACGCGTCGGCACACCTGAGCAAAAAGAGAAATGGCTTAAGCCTCTTCTGAACGGCGAAATCCGTTCTGCTTTCGCGATGACAGAACCGGGCAAAGCCTCGTCCGACGCGCGTAACGTCTCAATGTCGGCTGTTCTCGACGGTGACGAATGGGTCATCAACGGCGAGAAATACTACATCTCAGGTGCGGGCGATCCGCGCTGCCGTATCATGATCTGCATGGTCAAAACCAGCCCTGATGCAGAACCACACAAGCAACAGTCGCAAATCCTCGTACCACTGCCGCACCCTGGCGTAACGATTGTCGACGGCATGATGGTATTCGGTGATTATGATGCGCCTCACGGCCACATGCACCTGAAATTCGACAATGTCCGCGTTCCTAAAGAGAACATGCTTCTCGGCGAAGGCCGCGGCTTTGAGATTTCGCAGCTCCGTCTCGGCCCGGGCCGTATCCACCACTGCATGCGCTCTCTTGGCGCTGCGGAACGCGCTCTCGATCTCATGATTCGTCGCGGCCTCACACGTGAAGCGTTCGGTCAGCCACTCGTTAAACTGGGCGGAAACCGTGAGAAAATCTCACGCGCTCGTATCGAAATCGAAGCAATGCGCCTCATGGTTCTCAAAGCTGCAAAAGCCATGGATGTTCTCGGCAACAAAGAAGCTCGCGTCTGGATTTCCATGGTGAAAGCTATGGTTCCTGAGAAGGTATGCAAAATCATCGACGATGCGATCCAGATGCACGGAGCGACAGGCGTATCCCAGTGGTCCCCTCTGTCTCGTATGTACGCTCAACAGCGCACGCTGCGTCTTGCTGATGGTCCGGACGAAGTGCACCACATGGTTGTCGGGCGTCATGAAGAGCGCAAATACACTGGCTCTGAGGATCTCGAAGATCCGGTTCTCGCGTCCGTCTGGCGCAAATAGAACCTTCCAATCAAAACGCGCGGTCATGGATCGCGCGTTTTTCTTTTCTCTCCGTTCACCGACTTTTGAGAACGGCAGGGTTTCGTAATATCCGCCATCAATGCATAGATACCGCAGATGACGAGCGTTCAATCGACATACGAGGCGCACGCGCAGGATGTAATCGCGCGACTTCTGGACTGGCATATGTCCGGAAAACGCATCGCCATTGCAGTGATAACCGAAACCGTTGGCGGCGGCGTCAGAGCGCCCGGTTCACTTATGGTCGTAACGGAGGACGGTCTCTCAGCCGGCTATCTTTCCGGTGGTTGCATCGATAGCGATATTGTTCTCCAGGCACAGCGATCGCTCGAAGCGAACTCTCCTGTGGCCCTGCACTACGGTCAGGGCTCTCGTTTCATAGACCTGCCCCTACCCTGCGGCGGCGCAATATATGTCCACATCGAACCAATAAATGACCCCTCAAAGTTGCGCACCACGCTCTCAACGCTACAAGCACGGTCTGTAGGCTCGCTCGAATTCGCCGTTCGAAGCGAGACTATAAAATTCGATTATAAACCCAAACTACGCCTTCGCATTGCAGGACGTGGCGCCGACTGTCTCGACCTCGCACGTCTGGCAACGGCAAGCGGGCTTGAAGTTCATCTGCAACTGCCAGACACAAATGATTACGCTTTTGCAGATCAGATAGGTGTTTCGAAACTAGAGCTACTGAAAACGCCAGAAACGCTTCCGCTCGTGTCAGATGACCCATGGACGGCTTTCGCCTTGATGTTCCATGATCGCCATTGGGAAACGGCGCTATTACAGCAAGCGCTTGAGTATCCGTCATTTTATATCGGCGCAGTCGGCAGCCCGCGTACGCACGCAATCAGGTGCCAGGAACTCAGCTTGTCTGGCGTCCCACAGCATGAGATCGGCAGAATACACGGCCCTATAGGGCTCGTGCCATCTCTACGCGAGTCATCCTCCATAGCTGTGTCGACACTTGCGGAGATCATCGCCGCGTTTCAGACCCGAACTCACAATATTTACGCAGAATCCGCAGTTCTTCTCCTTGCCGCAGGACAGTCATCTCGTTTCGAAGATGGCGACAAACTTCTCGCGGACTTAAGTGGTCAATCTGTACTGGCAACGGTAGCGTCTAAAGCTGGCGAGAAGCGCTTTCGCGCACGCATTGCCATTACGGGCAGACAACAGAACGACCGCCAATCCGCCCTCAAAGCCAATCACTGGTCCATTGTAGAAAATCCCGCCCCCGAGCAAGGCCTGTCTTCGTCCTTAAAGCTTGGCATTCAGGTGGCGCAGGCAAACTCGGATATCCAATCAGTGCTCGTCCTGCTTGCAGACATGCCTTTTGTGCCAGACGAACACATTGAAGCGCTGTATGCAGCGTTCAAACCTGGCGTAACTGCCGTAATGAGCGAATTTGAAGGTAAGTTGACACCGCCAGCGCTCTTCTCGCGAGCAAGTCTTAGTGAAATCCTTGCTGCCGAGGGTGATCAGGGCGCTCGCAAGATATTCAAAGCACTGTCGAATACCGCCACTGTGCCTCTGCGACCTCAGCACGCTATAGATATCGACACGGTTTCCGATCTGGAAGCCATGAAGGAAGTTATACATGGCTGATGATCTGAAACATCCCAAGATGAATTCACTCATCGACCCGTTCGGGCGGGAGATTACATATCTTCGCCTGTCGGTGACCGATCGATGCGATCTTCGGTGCACGTATTGCATGGGAGAGAACATGACATTTCTGCCGAAAAAGGACCTGCTGTCTCTCGAAGAAACAGAGATGGTTGCGAATGCCTTCATTGATCGAGGCGTGTCCAAAATCCGTATCACTGGCGGCGAGCCTCTCGTGCGCCGCGATATCATGAAGCTGTTCCGCGCGCTTGGTGACCGGCTGGGTTGCGGCCTTGAAGAGCTGACCCTTACGACGAATGGCACGCTTCTGGGGCAGTACGCTGAAGAGCTTTACGCTGCCGGTGTCCGGCGGGTGAACGTCTCTCTTGATACTCTCAATGAAGACCGTTTTCTAAAGATCACGCGACGCGGCAAACTCACGCCTGTGCTGAAAGGACTTGAAGCAGCGCAACATGCGGGGCTTCAAGTGAAGCTGAACACCGTCGCGCTGAAGCACGATAATCTGGACGAAATTCCGTCCATGGTGCAATGGGCCCATGGCGAAGGCTTCGATATGACGCTCATTGAAGTCATGCCTCTGGGAGAGACCGGCGAAGACCGTTTCGATCAATATGTTCCGCTGCCCGAAGTCCGCGGACGACTCGAAGAGCGTTGGACATTGAAAGACATGCCCTATTCTCCAACGAATGCGGGGCCATCTCGTTACGTTCGTATTGCTGAGACCGGCGGCAAACTCGGCTTTATTACGCCGCTGACCAACAATTTCTGCGCCGGTTGTAACCGCGTTCGCGTTACGTGCACGGGACGCATTTACATGTGCCTTGGTCAGGATGACTGTATTGATCTGCGCGCCGCGGTTCGCGACACCGAAAACCCGCAAGCCGCGCTTGATACCGCACTCGACCGTGCGATCCGAAAAAAGCCGGAGAAGCACGACTTTGAAATCAGTGCGAACGGTCAGACGTCCGGCGTATCACGCCATATGTCGACGACCGGAGGTTAGCTTATGGCTGATATTCTTTATTTCGGTCGCCTCAGCGACATCACCCGGAAACCGACCGAGAGCATTGATCTGCCATCGGACATTTCGCATGCACGCGATCTTAGATCATGGGCTGAAGCGCGATTTCAGGCAGCAGGTGTGTTTCTCGAACCGACTGTCCGCATCGCCGTAAATGGCGAAATTGTCGATGACGCACATCCTCTGGCCAATGCGAATGAAATTGCCTTCATGCCTCCCGTTGGTGGTGGATGAGAATGAGCGTTCTCATCAACATTTCGGATCAACCAATTTCTGCCCCTGAACTTCTGAACGATTTCGAATCCAGGCTGTCGTTATCCGGTGGCGTTGTCAGCTTCTCTGGCGTCGTTCGGCCAGATGGTAAGGATACCCGCGTGTTGGGGCTATTTCTTCAATCCTACTCTCCCATGACCGAGAACGGGGTTGAAGCAGCCGTGGAGCAAGCACTCAACCGCTGGCCACTGGAAGCGCTGTCCGTGTATCACCGAACGGGAAAAATCCGGACAGGTGAAACCATCGTATTTGTTGCGACGGCATCCAGACATCGGCGCGCAGCTTTCGAAGCCGCAGACTTTCTGATGGACTATTTGAAAACCGAAGCTGTTTTCTGGAAAAAAGAGATCACGGAAACTGGCGAAGTCTGGATTGAACCGCGCGAACAGGATTATCAGGATAACCAGCGCTGGCAGAAATCGGAGACCAACTGAATGGCAGGAATCGATGAATCACTGAACTTCAAACCTGTACGCATTGCCGTTCTGGTAGTCAGTGATACCCGCACCATGGAAACTGACACTTCAGGCCAGACACTCGCGGACCGTTTGACCGAAGCCGGTCATGTTCTTGCAGACCGTAAAATTGTGATCGATGACCGTCAGCTGGTTCGGCAAGCCGTTCAAAGCTGGATCGCTGATCCTGAGGTGGACGCGGTCATCACCAGTGGCGGTACAGGCCTGACTGGTCGCGACGTCACAGTGGAAGCACTTACGCCACTCTTTGATAAAGTCATTGATGGCTTCTCAGCGGTATTTCATCAGGTCAGCTTTCAAACGGTCGGTCTATCAACCCTACAGTCGCGCGCTGTTGCGGGCCTTGCTGGCAGCACGTTTGTGTTCTGTCTTCCGGGTTCGGCCGGTGCCGTCAAAGATGGCTGGGACCAAATACTCAAATACCAACTCGATAGCCGCTATCGCCCGTGTAATATGGTCGAACTTATGCCGCGCCTGACGGAGGTCTGATGCCTAACGATCTGACACATATAGGCCCTGACGGTCGCGCGCGGATGGTAGATGTAAGCACCAAGGCGCAGACCGAGCGCGTCGCTGTTGCAATCGGTTATGTCGAAATGAAGCCGGAAACGCTCACGCTAGCCTTGCAGCGTTCAACCAAAAAAGGTGACCCGCTTGCAATATCTGAACTCGCAGGAATCATGGGGGCAAAAAAGACCTCTGACCTGATCCCACTCTGCCACCCGCTTCCTCTCACAGGCGTACTTGTCGAGATAAGCGAGGCCGATCGTCCGAATAGTCTCGCTGTACGAGCAACTGCGAAAACGACGGGAAAAACCGGTGTAGAGATGGAGGCTTTGACAGCCGTATCTGTCGCCTGCCTGACCATTTACGATATGCTCAAAGCTGTAGACAAAGGCATGGTCATCACGGGTGTCGAACTGGTTTCCAAAACGGGCGGTAAATCAGGCGACTTCCACAAGGCTTGAGGCGGCTCATTCGACGTCGCTCACTTTTTTGTTAGACTGGCCGCTAAACGAGTTCATATTGAACTGTAGGCAGGTTGGATAAATTAAACTATCCTGAAGTGAAACAGAGCGTATCGCTTAGGGGAGACGAAGCGTTCAGAGGCGAAAGACTGGTTTCAACTAGCTCTTTCGGACGTTTGAGCCTTCGACAAATCAAGAAGGGCTATCGGAATGGCAAGACTGCACGTGAACGGTCAGGTAGTAGACGTCGAATTTGACGACGACACACCTCTGCTTTGGGTACTGCGTGAACAACTCGGCCTTACGGGGTCGAAATACGGCTGTGGTGTCGCAGCGTGCGGCGCATGTACCGTTCACATTGACGGCATGGCTGTTCGCTCTTGCGTATATCCGGCCTCGGCTATTTCCGAAGAAGAGCAGATCACAACGATTGAAGGTCTATCCGAAGATGGAAGCCACCCCGTTCAGGAAGCCTGGAAAGAGCTTGATGTTCCACAATGTGGTTATTGTCAGCCAGGGATGATCATGGCTGTAGCCGGAATGCTGAACAGCAATCCTGGAGCGACTGACGAGGACACAGATGCAGAGATCACCAACATCTGCCGTTGTGGCACCTTCCAGCGTGTACGCCGCGGCGTGCAACTCGCGAAAACCAAGATGTAAGCGGAGGCATTAGTATGACCAATTCTATTTCGCTTTCCCGCCGCGGATTTCTCGTAAGCTCTGGTGCTGCGGGACTGACAATTTCCTTCCTCGCAGGTTGTGCTGGCGCAGATGACAACACACCCGCTGCCGCTGATCTGCCTCCAAACCCAGAAGTAAACGCCTGGGTCCATATCGGTCGCGATGACGTTGTTACGATCCGAATCGCTCGATCTGAAATGGGTCAGGGTACGCTTACCGGTCTCGCGCAGCTTGTTGCGGAAGAACTCGAAGCTGACTGGGATAAGGTCGTCACGGAATATCCGACACCGGGTGAGAACCTCGCCCGAAACCGTGTCTGGCGTGACTTCTCCACTGGTGGCAGCCAGGGTATCCGATCATCGCATCAGTATGTTCGCGAAGGCGCCGCTGCAGCGCGCATGATGATGGTTCAGGCCGCCGCAAATGAATGGGGCGTTCCTGTTGGCGAATGCTCAGTGAGCAAGGGTGTCATCACTCACGGTCCTTCCGGCAATGAGCTGACATTCGGTGCCGTTGCAGAAGCTGCGTCGCAGCTGGAAGCACCTTCCGATATTACACTCAAAGATCCATCCACGTGGACAATCGTTGGCCAACCAGTCGCGCGCCTCGACACCGCTGACAAAGTCACCGGCGCTCAACAATACGGCGCCGACATCGTGTTGGACGGCATGCTGCTCGCGTCGATCAAAGCTGCGCCTGTTCGCAATGCGACGGTAGCGAGCTTTGATGCGTCTGCTGTTGAAGGCATGCCGGGCGTAGTAAAAGTCATGCAGGTTGGAGATGATGCAGTGGCCGTTATTGCCGACACCTGGTGGCGCGCGAACAAAGCTCTTGAAGCGCTCCCTATTGAATGGGCGGGTGGCGACCGGTTCAATTCAGCGGATTTCGAAGCCGAGCTCGATGAAGGCCTGACCGCAGATGAGGCTGCGATAGGTAATCAGGGCGGAGATGTCGATACAGCTTTCGCAGACGCTGCCCAAATCGTTGAAGCAACCTACAATCTTCCATTCCAGAGCCACGCGCCGATGGAACCAATGAATGCGACAGCGCTCTACACAGAAGAGCGCTGTGAAGTCTGGTGCCCTACGCAGAATGGCGAAGCTGCACTCGCGGCGGCGTCTCGAGCGTCCGGACTGCCGATCTCACAATGTGATGTCTACAAGCAACTGCTCGGCGGCGGATTTGGTCGTCGCGGTATGTCTGACTATGTCACGCAGGCGGTTCTTATCGCTAAAGAAATGCCAGGCACGCCAATCAAACTGCAATGGAGCCGTGAAGAAGACCAACGCCAAGGCTTCTACCACCCGACAACGAAAGCGCGTGTACGTGGAGCACTGGATTCCGACGGCAATCTGACCGGTGTAAACATTCGTATTTCAGGTCAGTCGATCCTCGCGGGCATCATGCCTCAGGCAGTGATCGGCGGAATCGACATAGCTACATTCCAGGGTCTTGCATCACCGAACAATCCACGTACTGCAGACCAAAGCCTGAAATATACTTTTCCTAACTTCCGGATCGAACACGCTATGCGTAATCCGCCGGTACGTCCGGGTTTTTGGCGCGGGGTTAACTCGAACCAGAACGCGATTTATCTCGAATGCCTGATGGACGAACTGGCAGTTGCTGCCGGTCGAGACCCACTTGAATTCCGCCTTGCTCACCTGCAAGATAGCCCGAAGTCAGCGGCAGTCCTTCAAGCCGTTGCAGATCGGTCAGGTTGGGGCTCAAATGACGGTAAACATCGCGGCCTCTGCGCTTTTTATTCGTTCGGCGCTTACACCGCAGCATGTGCAGAGGTTACAGTGGATGATAGCGGACAACTTAAGATTGACCGCATCGTCGCTGCCACTGACCCGGGGCATGCAGTAAACCCACAGCAAATCGAAGCTCAGGTCGAAGGCTCCTTCGTTTACGGCCTGTCCGCAATGCTCTACGGCAATGTGAATTTTGTAGACGGTGAAGTACAGGAAACGAACTTCGATACGTACAATGTGATGCGTCTGTCCGAAATGCCGGAGGTCGAAACCATCGTCATGCCGTCTGGCGGTTTCTGGGGCGGCGTAGGCGAGCCCACAATTGCCGTGGCTGCACCGGCCGTTCTGAATGCAATCTATGCGGCAACGGGCAATCGCGTGCGCGAACTTCCGCTCAACTATCGTAATCTGCGCGAGGCCTGATTTGCTTCGCCCGATTTCATTTCTCATCATCGCTGGGGCGCTCTTCCAAGCCGGTTGCAGCACCCTCAGCGTTGATGCCGAGGTCGACACACGGCCCGCCTCCGAGCGCAGTTACCCGAACGGACTTTCCGTTTCGGCACTTTCATGCACCGGCTGCCATTCGGATACATCTGGACAAGGCATTCCATCTCTTGCTGGCCGCAGTGCCGATCAGTTACTCGCCTCGCTTCGCGTTTATAGCCAACCCGATACGGGAACTACGGTGATGCACCGTATTGCTCGCGGCTATACCGACGAACAGCTCATGGCATTAGCGGACTATTTTGCAGAACAGGTCTGAAGAGATGGCGCTCGATAAGAATCTGATTTCGAGACGCAAATTACTGGCCACAATCGCCAGCGTAACACTGATCAGCGCTTCGGATTTAAAAGCCTTCGCTCAGACACGCGCGAATGTCGTCGTGATCGGCGGCGGCTTTGGTGGAGCAACAGCCGCGCGTTTCATTAAGTCCTATCTACCAAACGCATCTGTAACGCTCGTTGAACCCAACCCGGTTTTCACAGCCTGCCCTTTCAGCAATCTCGTCATTGGCGGGCAGCGATCGATTGCCAATCAGGAGTTTAGTTATGGCGGCCTAGCTCGCGACGGCGTTGAGATCGTGCAAGCGCTCGCGACGGACGTCGATAGTCAGGCACGTACAGTCACTTTAGATAACGGCTCGATCCTGAGCTATGACCGCCTCATTATGTCTCCAGGCATATCTATTCGTTGGAATTCACTTGAGGGCTACGACAGGGCCGCTGCGGAGCTGATGCCTCATGCCTGGAAAGCCGGCGCGCAAACAGTTCTCCTGAGACAACAACTCGAAGCGATGGAAGATGGCGGCACCGTCGTCATGTCCGCCCCGGCTGCCCCATTCAGATGCCCTCCGGGCCCATATGAGCGGGCAAGCCTGATCGCAAATTATCTCAAGACAGAGAAACCAGCGTCCAAACTGATCATTCTGGACTCAAAAGATACGTTTTCGAAAATGCCGCTCTTTCAGGAGGCGTGGGCCGAACACTATCCCGATCATCTGGAGTGGCGCGGTGCATCGAATGATGGACGCGTAAGCCGCGTCGCGGCTGACACTCGAACGTTCTACACTGATTTCGACGAAATCCACGCCGACGTCGCCAATGTGATTCCGCCACAAAAAGCAGGAGACATTGCTGAACGGGCCGGCGTAACAGACGCGACCGGATGGTGTCCGATTAACGCAACGAGCTTCGAGTCTACGCTTCAGACAAACATTCACGTAATTGGTGACGCAACAATTGCGAACCCGATGCCGAAATCAGCTTTTTCCGCAAACCTGCAGGCAAAAGTGTGCGCAGCCTCCATCGCGCGGCTTCTCAGCGGCGAGGATGTTCTACCCACGACACTCGCAAACACCTGTTATTCGTTCATCACATCAGACAGAGCCGTTTCAATTGCTGGCGTATACCGGAACGATGACGGCGCATTCAGCTCAGTCGATGGCGCTGGCGGCATCTCACCTTTGGCTGCAGACGCGGGGATTCGCGAGGCAGAGGCCCTTCAGGCAGAAGACTGGTTCAGAACCATTACAAGTGAGGCGTTTGGTTGATCAGAGCCTGCGCCCTATCCAGCCTTGTAGCGTTTCTCTTTTGCGGTCCCGAAGCATTCGCGGAACGACTCGTCACCCCAGATATGATTGTTGGCGATACAGTTCCGGAACCGCTCTCGGACAAGGTCTCTTCTTCAGAAGTCGGAGAAACTGTATTCGTCGATCGCGATCAGGGGCACTGCGTGCTCTGTCATCAGATCGACGGTTTAGATGCAGAGTTTCAGGGAAATGTCGGGCCGGATCTTTCCACCGTCGGCGACAGACTTTCTCCTGCTCAGATCAGGTTCAGGCTCGTAGACTTACAGAGCCTGATACCAGATACAGTCATGCCCTCCTATTACCGTCTTCATGACCTAAATCAGGTTCAGACACAGTTTCAGGGCCAGACCATCCTCAACGCCGATCAGATCGAACATCTGGTCGCTTATCTCGCCAACCGGACACAGGACTGATGAAAACGCATACGCCTCTATTATCCCGAAGGACAATGCTACGTCTTGGTGCAGCCAGCATGAGCATGCTTTTGATTCCGAGAGTTGCCGCGGCAACCGAAGACGAGATGAATGAGGCCATTAGCGGCATGTTCGGAGACCGGGTGATCACCGAAGGCCGTGTGAACGTGGATCTGCCGCCCATTGCTGAAAACGGCTACTCCGTGCCCATTGATATCTCGGTTGACAGCCCGATGACAGAAGAAGACTACGTGAGACAGATCGTGGTCTTCTCTCCACGCAACCCGCTGCCCGTTCTCGCAGAGTATCATCTCACTCCCATGTCAGGACGCGCTAACGTCTCGGCCCGCATACGACTTGGTGGCACGCAGTCAATTCGCGTCATAGCTGAAATGAATGATGGAACACTCTGGTCTGGCGCGAAGCAAACCTTAGTCACCCTCGCCGCTTGTGTGATTGATTGAGGCCGCTATGACAACGATACGACTTTCAGTTCCAGAGACAGCAGACCGGGGCGAAATCATTGAATTGCGCGCAATGATTCAGCATGAAATGGAGAGCGGATTTCGCTTCGGTTCACGCGGCGAAATGATCCCGCAGGATATCATCACCAAATTTGAATGCTTCTATAATGGATCGCTCATTTTCTCTTCGGACTTCCACCCCGGTGTCGCTGCAAACCCGCTCTTGAAGTTTTATGCCCGGGCAACCGAATCCGGAAGTTTCGAGTTCGTCTGGACGGATCAGAATGGACAGAGCTGGTCCGATGGCGCGCAAATCGAGGTCAACTAATGCGGCTACTCGCTGCTTGTTTCCTGTTTCTTGGTACCGCCTGCTCTCCGGAAACCGCGCAAGAAGAACCGGAATTCCCTATCGAAGATTCTCTGCGAGTTTCCGGCTCTACTTTCCTGACGCCTGAAACTGTAGCACAGCAAAATGATGATTTTGAAAACCTCGGATATCTCTGGGTCGAACGTGGAGCCGACCTCTTTGAGCAAGGCGAAACCAGCTGTACAAGCTGCCACGAAGATGGACTGGAAAGCGTCGCGGCTCAGTATCCAGCTCTCAACACAGAAACGCAGACACTTATCAATCTGGAGGGCCGGATCAACCTGTGCCGAACCCGGCATCAAGGCCTGACCGCCCTGCCCTATGAAAGCGACGAGCTACTCTCGCTGACTGCATTTGTTGCGGAGCAGTCCCGTGGCCTGCCCATGAACGTTGAGGTCACTCCCCAAACCTCGTCAGCCTTTGAACGCGGCGCAGACTATTTCATGACCCGCCGCGGCCAACTCAATCTGGCTTGCACGCAATGCCATGATGACAATTGGGGCAAGCAATTGCGCGGAGACACGATCAGTCAGGGGCACAGCAATGGGTTTCCCGCCTACCGTTTTGAATGGGAAGACTTCGGCTCGTTGCACCGCAGGCTTCACGACTGTGATACCGGCGTTCGCGCTGAACCTATGGCGTTAGGTTCCCCGGAGTATATCGATCTTGAATTCTATCTGGCCGTCCGCGCATCCGGCCTTGAACTGGAAAGCCCCGGTATTCGCAGATAAAAAAAGGCGGGCCAGAGCCCGCCTTTCCAATCGCGGAGGATGACTGCCGGTTTAGTTAACTGGCGGCGCATATTGCGTCAGGTTGATGCCCTCTACAGCTGCTTTGTACTCATCTATGCTTGGTGTACGGCCAAGGATCGTCGACAGAACAACAACCGGTGTAGAAGCGAGAAGTGACTCACCTTTTTTGTTGTCAGCATCCTCTACAACACGGCCCTGGAAGAGACGCGTAGATGTCGCCATCACTGTGTCGCCTTTGGCCGCTTTTTCCTGGTTACCCATGCAGAGGTTACAGCCCGGACGTTCCAGATAGAGCATGTTTTCATACTCGGTACGCGCCTTAGCTTTCGGGTGCGTGTCATCAAACTCGAAGCCTGCATACTTGCGCAGAACGTCCCAATCGCCTTCCGCCTTGAGTTCGTCGACAATATTGTAAGTCGGCGGCGCAACAACGAGTGGTGCCGCGAACTTAACTTCGCCATTTTGCTTCTCAAGGTTCTGAAGCATCTCAGAAATGATCTTCATGTCGCCTTTGTGAACCATACAAGACCCGACGAAGCCGAGATCAACCTTCTTATCACCGCCATAGTAAGACACAGGGCGGATGGTGTCGTGCGTATAGCGCTTGGAAACGTCTTCGTTATTGACGTCGGGGTCAGCGATCATTGGCTCGTTGATAGCGTCGAGATCCACGACCAGTTCAGCGAAGTATTTCGCGTTGTCGTCCGGCTTCAGAGCAGGTTTCTCGCCAGAACGGATTTCAGCGATACGCTTGTCCGCTTTGTCGATGAGGCCCTGAAGGACCTGGTTTTCGTTGTCCATACCTTTATCGATCATGATCTGGATACGGGATTTCGCGATCTCCAGAGATTCGATCAGTGTTTCATCTTCTGAGATACAGATCGATGCTTTCGCCTTCATCTCTGCAGTCCAGTCAGTGAATGTGAAGGCCTGGTCAGCGAGCAGCGTGCCAATGTGAACTTCAATGATGCGTCCCTGGAAGACATTATCGCCGAACTTTTTCAGCATTTGAGCCTGTGTCGCGTGAACCACATCACGGAAGTCCATATAGTCTGCCATTGTGCCCTTGAAGGTCACTTTGACGGACTCAGGGATTGGCATAGTCGCTTCGCCGGTTGCGAGCGCGAGCGCTACCGTACCGGAGTCTGCGCCGAACGCGACGCCTTTAGACATACGTGTGTGGCTGTCACCGCCGATAATGATCGCCCAGTCATCAACGGTAATATCGTTGAGAACCTTATGGATCACGTCCGTCATGGCCGGATATTCACCCTTAGGGTCACGCGCAGTGATCAGGCCGAATTTATTCATAAAGCCCATAAGCTTTGGAATGTTGGTCTGAGCCTTGATGTCCCAGACAGAAGCGGTGTGACAACCAGACTGGTAAGCACCGTCTACGATCGGAGAGATCACAGTTGCGGCCATCGCCTCCAGTTCCTGAGAGGTCATCAGACCTGTCGTGTCCTGTGAACCAACAATATTCACCTTCACACGGACATCAGAACCAGCGTGGAGCGTCTTACCCGGAGTTGTGCCCGTTGCGTTCGCGTTGAAGATTTTCTCAACCGCCGTCAGGCCCTGACCTTCGTATGACACTTCCTTCGATGCAGCGAAAACAGATGGCGCTTCCACACCGAGTGTCTCAGCGGCAAACGTCTGAAGCTTCTTACCGAAGACAACCGCATAGGAACCACCCGCTTTGATGAACTCCATTTTCGGAGCCGTCAGCGCGGAAGAGATTCCTACGAGTTCTTCATCGCCTTCGTAGAGTTTCTGGGTCTTCGTGTTAATGGTCAGAACTTTGCCTGTTTCGACAGAGTAAGCCTGCTCCAGAACCGCGTCACCATTTTCGTCGAGGACCGGCTTGCCGTTCTCGTCCAGCTTCTTGACCCAGTTTTTGAGGTCGATGCCGATACCGCCTGTCACACCAACTGTTGTGAGGAAGATTGGCGAAATACCGTTCGTACCAGCCACGATTGGCGCGATGTTGACGAATGGTACGTATGGGCTGGCCTGCTTACCGGTCCAGAGCGCAACGTTGTTCACGCCGGACATACGTGATGAGCCAACGCCCATTGTGCCTTTTTCAGCGATCAGCATTACACGAGCTTCAGGGTGTTGCTTTTGCAGCGCCTGAATTTCTTCCTGTGCATTCGGGGTGATCATGCACTTACCGTGAAGTTCGCGGTCAGAGCGAGAGTGCGCCTGATTGCCCGGCGAAAGAAGGTCGGTGGAGATATCGCCTTCTGCAGCGATATAAGTGACGACTTTGATTTCCTCTTCCACGTCCGGAAGCTTTGTGAAGAATTCCGCCTTCGCATAGCTTTCAAGAATATCTTTCGCGATAGCATTACCTGCATCAAATGCATCTTTGAGGTGGGCCATATCAGCATCGTAAAGGAAAACTTGAGTTTTCAGAACGTCAGCAGCCTTGGCCGCGACCGTTGCATCATCACCAAGCGCGAGGTCGAGCAGCACCTCAACAGATGGACCACCCTTCATGTGAGAGAGCAGTTCGAGGGCAAAATCCGGTGTGATCTCCGCTACACTTTCTTCGCCCATAACAATTTGTTTCAGAAATGCGGCTTTAACACCTGCAGCACTCGTCGTGCCTGGAAGCGTGTTGTAGATAAAGAAGCTAAGGGAATCCGAACGGTGCACGTTGTCTGTTTCTTTGATCTGTTCGATCAGCTCAGCAACCAGAGCCCCATCATCAATCGGCTTAGGGTGAAGGCCGTCCTTTTTACGGGCTGCAATCTCTTCGAGGTATTGTGTATATAGGCTCATGATAATCCTGGCTTATGTTGGGGTGATTTCGCCCGCCAGGTGCGTCTCATGACATTCCCCGCGAACGAGCCATGGCTGTTCGCGCACAGGACTATTTAAGAGGGGGGTGAGTTGCAAGTGCTTTGTTATACGAAATAAGTCTCAGACTGCGCTATGACGGCGTTTTCGGCGCACGGAGCGTTGTAAACAAGCCGAGTTAGAAGGTTGATAAATGCCCTCTATGCAAAAGCATTTGCAGCTACCTTCATCAACTGCTGACAAAGGCCAACCGAAAGACTTTTGTATAACACACGCTCTCAAAGACGATTCCTGAACAGCATTCAGGGAAACCGGGCTGGATAGAAATGTCAGGTAAAATAAATGGTGCGATGAAGGGACTCGACTTGTTGGCCTAAGTCATTGATAAGTTGATACTTATATACTTTATAAAATTCTGATACCAACAAAAATACCCACACATAGAATTTTCTATCCTGAGATCAACCGCCCAATCGCGTCAAAATCCCGTCGGCTTGGCATAACGAACAGACACTTCCCGTCGCTGGCTTCAGCCCAAAGCTCGCCGACTCGGCGCTTGTCTTTGGACTCTTCCATCAAGTGACCACCTTTGTACTCCACCGCGAGAATGCGCCCATCGTTCAGCATTACAACAAAGTCAGGATAGAAGCGCCCAGAAGGCAATTGAAGCCAGAACGCATTCGGCTTTCGATCCACATTGCGAACCCAATAGCGAACGTCTTTGTGTTGATCGAGATAACGAGCGCAATCGTGCTCCTCGCCGCCTTCTTTCAGATCTCCGACAACGCTGAAATAGTGCTTCGTGAACTTGTAAGCGCCCTTGTAAGGCTGGTTGTAGCAATAGCTTGGCTCATCGAAGACAATCGCTTCGTCCGCCGCCGTCTTGAATTCCGCCGTATCTGCGCCGAACAGCGCACCATAGCAAGCGTTCTGGCGTTCAGAACGAAGCTTCTTAATTTCGTCGTCCAGCGCTCGCTTGATTTCAGCCTTGTATCGAGCCAGCTCATCGAGCGAATAGCCCTTCTGGCTCATCAAACCTTCAAGGGCATTTGTGATAAAGATCTTCGCTGCTGGCTTCGTTACGTCTGGATGATGAATGCCCCGGTCGATCCAGTTCACAAGGCGGGGAAGCGTCCAAGCAGGCTCATGCACCAACATGGAAAGCTGAGACTGAAGATCACCCACGAATTCGATCTTCATGACACCTTTGTCAGTCGTATCGATCAGGCCCGCCTTTGATGCATCCTTGATCTCGTATCGATTGATGAAAGGTGCCGGATCGCATTCCGCCAAATTCCACGGCAGATCAAGGAAATGATCAGGACCGAACAGCTCCAATTCGCCTTGCCGGTAAATGCAGAGGCGAGGCACGATGAACGGTGCTCTTTCACCTTCTGGCAATTCGCTTTCCTGAATGCGATTGCTGCGAATGAAGACCTTGTCGATTGCCTTCTCAGCACCCGGCACTTTAGTGAAACTGAGATGCATCAGATTGCGCTGATCACGCGACAATTGCCCGGCGACCTTCAGCGTGCGCTTCTCCGTATCGAATGACACGCGAGACTTCAGCGAAGCTGGCAGACGCTCGATGGCGTTCAAAACGTCCACAACTTGCGACGTTGGCGTTTCAGGGATTGGATCAGATTCATGCTCATAGTCGGCCTGATCTTCCGCGAACCGCAAACCACCATGAGACTTGACCAATTCCTCAGTTTCCAATCGATCGAAACCGGCACCAACGACAAGCCCGTCTTTCAGATTGCTCGCCGTCTCATTGAAGTTGTTCGACGCGACAAAGGCATAAGCACGGTTCAACGTGTCTCGTGTCTTCCGCCGCGCTTTCGGCATGCGAAGCACGCGCCCCAACAATTGCTCTACGGCGGTCGCTGATTTCAACTCACCCACAGAACACAGCACATACGCAAACGGACAGTCCCACCCCTCACGCAACGCCTGAATGGTAATCACATACCGGATTGGGCAATTCCGGTCGGCAATATCCTTGAGACCGTCCAGCTCCTTATGCCCGCCGCCATGCAAGGCAATCTGATCACGCGGCAAACGTTTATCGTTCAGAAGAAACGCTTCAACCGCTTCGATCGTTAGACGGTCTGGATCGTTTTTAGATTTTGATTGCGCTTGAAACAAAATAATCGGGCGAATGTACTCCCCGGTTTCGGCCTGTTCTGCCCTCGCCTCCCGCTCCAACTGTTCACGACAATCGAGCGCCTGCCCAATCACCTTTTTCCAGTCTGAATCGGTTTGCAGACGGATCGGTAGTTTGATCATTTCAGCCGCTTTCAGCTCCGCCGCTGAAACGTGATAGAGAACGTTGGAAGGATAGAGGTCCTTTCCCGGATCGCTCTTAGTCTGTGGTGTCGCCGTCAGCTCCAGAATGAGTGACGGGTCGAATCGGCTTAATGTATCAAATGACAAAGGCGTCTGATTGTTGTGGGCTTCATCCACAATCACCATCGGGCGATGCAACTTCAGAACATTGGCGAGCGACGCCACCGGGCGATGTGTGCCTTCAACCTTATCAAGCCGCTCTGACTGCCCCTCTGACAAACCACTGAAATGGTCCATCAATGCGCCGGAATCGCGATAGACACGCCGCGCGTCGGTTTCCTTCTCTTCAATTTTGAAAGACTGGATTGTGCCGACAATGATGCACGCCCCGCCTGTTGCGTCAGGCCTTGAAAGCGATAGCGCCTCATCCACCGTCAAAATACTGACATTGCGCCCGAAATCAGCGGCCAATGCCGCACGGTAGGGGTGCTCCAGATCACGTAGCGCTTTTAGGGTCTGGTCCAGAATGGCTTTTGACGGGACAAGCCACAGCACCATAGGGTTATCGGCTTGAAGATAGCTCTTTGCCGCCACACCAACGGCATGTGCTGCAACGATGGTTTTGCCGCCGCCGGTTGGTATCCGAATACACACATAAGGCGTTTCATCGTTCAGAAACGGTGCAGGCGTGTAGAGCATATTGGCATGGCTCAAGAATGCCGTGCGTGCGCCAAGTTTCGGAACATCTGAGAGATAGGCCTGAAGCCCATTTAGCGAGTCTTGCTGATAGCTGCGAAGCTCAAAATTGACCGCCGCCATTATCGTGCCCCGTCAATCTGATAGGGGATTTGCTTGAACACGGCACCCGCTCGTTTCAGCCGGTCCGCCGAAACGGTACAGCCTTCTGCATAGATCACACGCGAACCGTCAAAACCTTCCGGCGGCATAGGCAATCTGTCCAAGCGTTCAGGCGTCAGCACATTGCCCGCCGCCTCTCGTGGTTGTTCAGCGTTCGCCTGATCAAACAGGAGATAGACCGCCCGGTCCTGAAAAATCCCCAGGAATTCAGATTGCGCCCTGTGAGGGATAGGCACGCCGGTTTCAGAGAAGAAAATGTGTGCAGCCAAGTCTGGGAAAGTCACTTCTGAGGCGACGTCACCGAACTCATCGAACAACGGCTCACCTAAACGACAAAAGCGAAAGCCGCTACCAAGGCCTTCGATGGGAAGTGTGGCATCACCCGCTTTATTGTATCCGCTCACAACTCTGCGAAGACGCTCGGAGGTTACACTCTCAGCGATTTCCGGCTTCATTTCCGCAAGGATGAATTTTCGATTTCCACCATCTGACGCGTTCAAATCCAACACAGCGTGGCCGGTAGTGCCAGATCCCGCAAAAGAATCTAAAACGAGAGCGTCCTTATCGCCGATCATGTGCAAGATCTTTTGGATAAGCGCTACCGGCTTTGCGTAATCAAATCTCTTCTGACCATCGAGAACCTCTTTAAGCAGCTTGCCCGCGTTGTCGGTTGACAACTCGGGCCCCCACCAAAAGGACTTCGGTTTAGTTGAACGTTCAATCGCCTCTTCTGTTTCATCGTCGTAATCTTCAGAAAAATCCTCTGGATCATCATCAAACAGAGCATCCTCTCGTTCAGCATCCAGATAGACCCGATAACTTACGTTCCATTTCTTGTTCGCTTTTGCATAAGACGGAATGAGCGTGGAAATATATTTCTCCACACGCGTTTTTCCCCAGCGCCAGCACCCCTCAGTTCCGTCTTTTTTCATCGGGTATATTGGAATCCACCCATCGCGGGCCTCTAGTGACAATTCGTCGTTTTCCGGGTGCTTGTAGATTGGGAACCACAGTTGCTCACGCAAAACTCGTGTGTCTGCGCCTCCCCGTTTTCTCAAGTCACGTGTTGCATACGTAAATCCTTCGTCATCAGTATATTTGAACTCGGCGCGTTGCTTTTGCGAAAGCGGAAGTCCCGCAGACTGGAACTCTTTATTCGCGACTAAAAATAGGTACTCGTGACATGTGGCAATATATTGCCGATCATTTCGCCCCTTCATATTATTTACAACCGGGATGGCGATTACTTCACTACTGGAAAATATTTCTTCCAACAGCAAACTGAAGTTTGCGACCTCATTATAATCGATTGAGGCGAACATCACGCCATCTTCGCGCAGAAACTCCTTCAAGAGCCTCAAGCGCGGATACATCATGCAAAGCCATTTATCATGACGTGAGAGGTCTTCGCCTTCTTTGCCGACAACCTTGTCGAGCCAGGCGCGGATTTCAGGGCTGTTCACATTGTCATTGTAAACCCACCCCTCATTACCGGTGTTGTACGGCGGGTCGATATAGATGCATTTCACCTTGCCCGCATAATACGGAAGGAGCGCTTTCAGCGCCTCCAGATTGTCCCCTTGAACGAGAAGATTGCCCGCATTCGGGTCCCCTGCCGATAGCTCACTGTCACAATGGATCAGGCGATACGGCACCTCGCGGTGATGGTTCACAACGGCCTGTTTTCCGATCCAGTCCAGTGTTGGCATTCTATTTCTTCTTCGCTTTTAGTTTGTTGGCCAAAATGGCAATTTGTTTTTCTTTGGGATCGTAAAGTATTGAAAAAACGTGCTCAATAATCTCGAACGCGTCCAATACATCGTCTCTCGTCACCTTGGTTTTCCCGAGATGACTTCCCACGTTTCCCAGAACTCTAATGGAATGCAATAAGTCGGCGGCTTGTTCATTCTTCTTTCTGAACTCATCGATTCTTTCACTCAGGTTCAGGCGATACAAACCGCCGGACTTTTTCTTTCTTTGTCGCCTCACCTTTTGATGAGTAAGCAGAGCCTCCACAGCAGATCTCAAACAATTCGCGCAAGCATGAAAATCAATCCATATTTGAGCTGACGCTCTTTTAATTTGATTTATAACTTCTTCAGGAAGTTTTTTTGGCAGATCTATTGGGATAGACGCAGGATAAATCAGTTTTGGCGCATACAACTCTACCCAAATTTGATTTCCGTCTTCATCAAAATCAACGTCTGGCCCAGCAACACCAGTTACCACCACTCCTTCACCACAAACTGAATTGGAGCATGATGCAGCTAAAGAGAAGCGACGAACGACCCAATCTGGACTCCAGTCGGGCCGCTTTCGAGCTTTCTTCGATCCGGGAATTTCCCATTCGAACGAAGCGTGACTTTCGAACTTTAACTCACCCAAAAGACAATTTGGGCAAGGCCATTTGGGTAGGTTTATGAACCATTCTCGCCACAGGCTCCTATCGAAAGTCATAAAACCGTTCCAACTAAGTAATAGCCCATGCGCAGGGCGCACAACCTTCCTGCCCCAGAATGAATTTTTTCGAATCCGTTTAATCAAGCTTAATGAGGCCACATTGAGATTGAAAGTTGAATTTTGACTTTCCCAATCCCCAGCGCCCGACAAGCGCCCGCTCGATTGCGTCGCTCATAGCCCAGTCTCGTTTTCTGTAAGCGTAATAGGTGCGCCAGTGCATGCCTTTAGGTTTTGCACCGAACGGATAAGCAAACCCCACCTCAAAGCCTAAGCGTTTTCTGACAGTCTCAGCTTCAGCCATACCGGGCACGCGGAAACGTTCGTATTGGCTGGCAAAGCAAAGCCGGTGACATTGGCGACACCGAAAGTAACGTCCGCCATAGAGCACGCGGCACCGTCTTCCGCATTTACAAACAAGCCAGCGCCGTCGCCCGCCAAAATGCTGATCGGTGAAGCTCAGCCAGAAATTTTCGTGGATCTGTTGCTGGCTCTCGCCTCTGCCTACTGAATAGGTGAGTTTCAGAAAGTCGGTTCCACAGACATAGGCAACACTACCGGTTACATGGCCGCCCCGGCTCCACGTCACACGCCCCCAGCGCCCGCTTTCGAACCAGTCATTCTCGAAAGTTGCAAGATCCAGCCGGTGGAATTCATCCGTCTTCGAAGCCAGCCGCGCATTACATCCAGATCCGTAACCGCCCACTGCAAACCTCCTTCACACCCCCGCCCACGATCTCTACGCAAAGCCTTCTGATCAACCGGTTTCATCCATTTTTTCGCATTTCCACAATTCAGACTTCGACCCTGTTTTTCGCAATCATGTGCGAAGTGGATTAGCTTGGCCTCATTCGGCCTGTTTTCCGAACAAGCGCCGCCACCTCGACTGAGCGCCGGAAAATCAACGTTTCAGACTTTGATTTCGCACTTAGTCCGCGCTTACGATTCATACGCAGGAATACATTCTCTGAGTGAGAGTAAGCGCCGGTTGCCGGTGCCATTCGCCTGTGAAACAGACATACCCCCACCCCTCGGCGAGGGCTTGCAAGGCAATTCCCGATCTTGATGTTTTGCATC
>QGCY01000044.1_pt1 | contig 36048 bp, 27 predicted proteins | sample 4708041 | NCBI WGS metagenome assembly QGCY01 (sample SAMN08941164, study PRJNA450518) | Sediment metagenome, whole genome shotgun sequencing project. | biome: grassland soil; feature: grassland; material: soil; isolation source: soil 14 days enrichment with methanethiol and mixed carbon source ... | reverse complement strand
TTATTAGCGTTAGAGCAATCGGGCTATACCGGAGCCATGCAAGATGTCTGGATGGTCGGGGATACGGAATCTGATCTTAAGGCAGCGCAAAATGCAGGGTGCCAAGCAATTTATATCCGTAATAATGCACCGCGCTCTTTACAGCTGGATCAATATTCTGTATTGGAAACTTGCAGTGATGTTAAAGATTTGAAAATAATCTTACAAAATGTAGCTTAAAATAGCAGAAAATAGCCCTTTAGGGGTTGTCGGTTGTGTATTTGTGGATTATAGAATGGCTCTAAGCTGGCCATTATTAAAGTCAATTAAAGTAAAGTGTGAACGATGGGCGATAAATTTCAAAATATTCAGGACGTTTTTCTAAACAAAATTCGTAAAGAAAAAATGTCGGTGACAGTATTTCTTGTCAACGGTGTTAAACTGCAGGGGATCGTAACCTGGTTTGATAATTTCTCGCTTTTACTAAAGCGTGAGACACATGTCCAGCTAGTATATAAGCATGCCATCTCAACCATTATGCCCGGCGGGCCTTTAAGTCTGCATGATGATGAAGACGATGCTGATACTGATTCCGAAGAATAAGCCGTCATTGACTGTTTGAATGGATCAAGACGCTTTGAATGCAAAACGAAAACGGCAGGAAACCTGCCTCATCGTGCATCCTGACTTATCATTAATTCGCCGCCACGAAAAAGAAGACGGTATTCAAAACACGCAAGAGCAAGCCATCGAGGAAATCGAGGGACTGAGCAAGGCAATTAATCTCAAAACCCTAAACATTCATAGTGTAAAGCCTAAAAGGTTGATCGCGGGTCATTTCTTGGGTAAAGGCCAGCGTGAAAACATTCACCAAGAAGTCATAGCCCTTGAGCCGGATGTTTTGATATTCAATGATACCCTTTCCCCGATCCAGCAGCGTAATCTTGAAAAAGAATGGCAGGTAAAGGTCATTGACCGTACGGCGCTCATTTTGGAGATTTTTGCCGACCGTGCCCAAACCAAAGAGGGGAGCTTGCAAGTTGAGCTCGCCATGCTGGACTATCAAAAATCAAGACTGGTGCGTAGCTGGACCCACCTAGAGCGTCAACGCGGTGGCGCAGGCTTTATGGGTGGTCCGGGTGAAACCCAGATCGAGATTGACCGCCGATTAATCTCAGAGCGTATCACCAAGCTTAAAAAAGAAATGCAAACGCTGAAACGCACCCGCGATCTGGGACGACAGAGTAGAGAACGCGTACCATTCCCGATTATCGCACTGGTGGGATATACCAATGCGGGTAAATCAACGCTGTTTAACCGGATGACCGATTCAAAGGTTATGGCCAAGGATCTTTTATTCGCCACGCTTGATCCCACCATGCGTAAGTTTAAGCTCTCCAACGGGACGGAGGCCATTATGGCTGACACGGTGGGTTTTATCTCGAATCTGCCAACGCAATTGATTGCCGCTTTTCGCTCCACGCTGGAGCAAGTTCACTACGCAGATGTGATCTTACACGTGATGGATGCCTCGCGCGAGGATATGGATTATCAGCGCGCCAGTGTGATTGAAATCCTCAAAGACATGGAAATAGACTACGATAATGACCCACGTATTGTTGAGATTTATAACAAAGCCGATGTGCTTAGCCGTGACGAAGCCGAAGAAATTGAAAGACTAACACAGCACACTGCCCAATCTTGTATGCTCTCAGCGGTTAAGGGAACCGGCTTGGAAAAGCTTGAGGCCGTCATGTCCGAGCATATAAGCCGCACCCAACAAGAGCTTAACCTGCCCGTGCCTATCGAAAATGGTGCGGCGATGGCATGGCTTTATCAGAATGCTCAGATCCTAGACCGTAAAGAAAACGAGGATAAAATAATATTTAAGGTTAGAATAACCCCGGCAAAATATGGTAAGTTCAAGCAGTTATTCAAAATTTCCGCCTCTTAAAGCCTAAGCAAACCATGTCCGTTATTGATAATGACAAAATCTCAGATTTAATTAAAGATTGCGCCCGCCAAATCATTTTGCCGCGCTTTCAGGCCTTGGCCGATCATGAAATTGATACCAAAACAGGCCCACGCGATCTGGTTACCCAAGCCGACATTCAGGCCGAAGCGTTCTTGGAAAAACATTTACCTGATTTATATCCTGGCTCAATCGTAATCGGGGAAGAGGGGATCTCCCGCGGGGATCATTCATTGGATGTTTTGGCAAAGCCATCCCGTGAGCCTGTTTGGGTGATTGACCCGGTGGATGGCACCTTTAACTTTGTACATGGCAAAGAAGAATTTGGTGTGATGCTGGCTTATATTGTCGATGGCCAAGTTCAGCATGCTTGGATTTATGATCCGTTAAAAGACCGTATGCATGTGGCAGAAAAGGGCGCGGGGGCCTATTGCAATGATCAACGCCATCGCGTCAGCCAACAAACAAACCCATCAGAAATGATCGGCCATGTCAGCCGTCGTTTCTTTCCCGATGATTTGCAAGATACGATCGAAGAACGCATGCAAGGCTTGAAAAGCTGGCGTACCATTGGTGCGGCCGCCCATGAATATACGCGCATCGCCGCCGGACAATCGGACGTTTCGGTTTATTCGCGGTTAAAGCCTTGGGATCACTTGCCGGGTAGCTTGATCGTAACCGAAGCTGGCGGTTATATAGCCAAATGGAACGGCCAACCTTATGAGCTCAGCGATCAATATGCTGGCCTGATTGTAACCAACTCCAAAGAAAGCTGGGATAACGTGTTTGAACTCATTTTCAGTGGCTTTGATATCAGCAAATATGGCTAGGCTTTTTCGGCGCGCTTAACCGCTTGCCATTCTTCTTCCATTTCATCAAGGCTGGCTTGGTTAATATCTTTGGCCTGTGCCTGTAATCTGGATTCAACACCACGAAAACGGCGCTCAAACTTTTCATTGGCACCGCGCATAATCTCTTCGGCATTAAAGCCGCTCATGCGCGCAAAATTCACCAACACAAAAAATACATCACCCAGCTCGTCTTTGATATGATCTTCATTGCCTGAGGCAATCGCTTCGCGGATTTCTGTGATTTCTTCTACCAGCTTGTCTAAAACACCGCCAATTTCCGGCCATTCAAACCCGACTTTAGCAGCTTTTTTCTGCAGCTTTTGGGCACGTAACAACGCCGGAAATGCTTTGGGAACATCGTCCAGCAAACTTTGACCATCGGCTTTTTTCTTTTCTTTAGATTTTTGCGCATCCCAAATCACATTGACATCTTGGGCGTTGCGGGCTGTTTGGTCGCCAAAGACATGCGGATGACGGGTTATCATTTTATGTGTCACATCGTGGATCACGTCATGCAGATCAAATAAGTTTTCTTCACTGGCCATTTGGGCGTGGTAAACCGATTGTAGTAATAAATCACCAAGCTCTTCACGCAAGGCAATCATATCATCTTGTTCAATCGCATCGGCAACTTCATACGCTTCTTCCAGCGTATAGGGCGCAATCGATTTAAAGTCTTGCTCAATATCCCATGGACAACCCGTTTCAGGATCACGTAGAGCACCCATGATTTCTATTAATTTAGATAAATCATACTTCATACGCCAAAGGCTATACAAAGCCTGAAGCAAAGGAAAGAGGCAAAAAAATCAATCTTATGAAATTTTATTCCCATAATGATTGACAAATTGAAAGATAATTCATAAGGTCTCTCTAATACCTGACATCCGGTGAAGAAAAATAAATTTGATTTAACAATCAAAATGCCCACGGAATCAGTGTTCAAAAAAACTGAGTAACTAGTTGAGTAACAGGGAAAAATGGATAAAAAATTATTAGAAGACACGTTAAATCGGGCAGAAAAACTTAGCCAGGCATTACAACAACCCCACATTAATCTTGCAGCTTTTATGCATGCTCTTTTAGCGGATACATATGTCGCTAATTATATTAAATCTGCAACCCAATATACATTACGAGACATTCAAAACGCTGTATTGCCGTTTGTAGCAGCAGAACAAAAATCGATAAAAGAGCCTTATTCGGAAATGCCTTTAGAAGAAAATGTAGGGCGTATCTTAGCGACGCTAAGCAATTTATATCGAGAACAAGAAGGTCTAAATGAAGAATTAAGCGGTCTTTATGCGCTCTACTTTGTCTTAAGTAACGAAGCAGGCCTAAGAAATGAAATGGAGACAGCGATTGTCGACGTATTAGCTGAACATGGCGTAGACGAAGTAGGTCTTGCTGCCCATACAAATACGCTAAAGCCTTTTAGCGGTGCAAGTCAAAATGTAACACCATCAGGTCATAAATTGATCACAGATCAAACGAGTAATAAAAAAGATCGAAAGCCGATCTTAGCTAAAGACTCAAATACTGCATTGGCCAAATATACGGCGTGCCTCAATGATCAAGCACATGAGGGGCAATTGCCACCGATGATTGGACGGCAAAAAGAAGTTAACCAAACAATCTCTATTTTGCGTAGAAAAACCAAGAGCAACCCATTGCTACTAGGGGAGCCAGGCGTTGGTAAAAGTGCTATTGCCGAAGGATTGGCGCAAATGGCCGAAGCAGGACAACTGCCAGAAGATCTAAGCGATTTAAAGATCTTTAGTCTTGATCTAGGAGCCTTGATTGAGGGCACAACCTATCGGGGTGATTTTGAGGCTAGGATTAAAAATGTAATCAATGAGATAAAAGATATTCCCGGATCATTGCTCTTTATTGACGAAATTCATATGTTGCTGGGGGCTGGGCGTGCCGGTGGTTCTGTAATGGATGCTGCAAATTTGTTAAAACCAGCCTTGGCCCGGGCTGAAATTCGCTGTATGGGAGCTACAACACTTGAGGAGCATCGAAAATATTTTGCAAAAGATGCAGCCTTGGATCGACGCTTTAACCCTATTGATGTGAATGAACCCTCACCAGAGGAAGCCTTGAAAATTTTACAGGGTATTAAAACTCATTTTGAGTTTCATCATGACTGCGCGTTTCCAGATGAGGCATTACAAGCCGCAGTGCAGTTATCGGATCGATATATGACGGATCGGTTTTTGCCCGACAAAGCGATTGATGTAATAGATGAAGCGGGCTCTTTGTTAAGAGATATCCCGTGGAATTTGCAAACCGTTGACGATAACGGGGTTGGGGTTGTAACCCCTGAAATTATTGCCAAAGCGATTGCCGCTAAGACAGGGTTACCTTTGGAAAGAATATCGACATCGGACAGGAAAAAAATACTGTCTTTACAAGATAACCTCGATTCCGTTGTGCACGATCAAGCCGAAGCTGTTGCAGCACTTGCAAACTCTGTAAAGATAGCTCGAACAGGGTTACGAGAGGAAAATAAGCCGATTGCTTCGGTCTTGTTTGATGGGCCTACAGGGGTTGGTAAAACAGAATTAGCTCGTCAATTGGCTGAGAATTTGGGCGTAGAGTTAATAAAGCTCGATATGTCGGAGTATATGGAACGTCATACCGTCTCTCGACTGATAGGCGCGCCTCCTGGCTATGTTGGTTATGATAAGGACGGCGCGTTAACGGGCCCCGTTAGAAAGGGGAAATATGCTGTTGTCTTGCTCGATGAAATAGAAAAAGCCCATCCGGATATTTATAATATTTTATTGCAGGTGATGGACGATGGTGTCTTAACCGATGCAACCGGCAAAAAAGTTGACTTCAGGCACACCGTTTTAATCATGACCTCTAACGCAAGTGCGGGCGGTAAAAAAACAATGTCGATGGGGTTTGGTAAGCAAGAAGTACGCGACACCAAAGACGGTGAGGTTGAAAGAATTTTCTCTCCAGAATTTAGAAACCGCTTAGATGCAGTGATCCGTTTTAATAATCTTAGTCCCCAGACGATGATAAGTATCACCAGTGATATGGTGTCGACCTTTGTAGAAGACCAGCAAAAGGGAGATTACAAACTCTCTGTAAGTTTTACACAAGGGGCAATTGAATGGCTCGCAAAGGCGGGGCATGATCCGGATATGGGGGCTCGCCCTTTAAAACGGCTATTTGAACAGCAGGTAAAACTGCCCTTGGCAGATGCTATTCTAGCCCGTGAAGAAGATGAGATCATCGGCGAAACTGTTATTGTGCGACAACGTCAGAATATGGAAGGTCTCAGCCTATTATTTGGAGACTCCGTCGCCAATGATAAAGAAGAAGACCTAACGGTTAGACAGTCTGTGGTGGAGCAAACGGATGAGCATGGTCTCGACGGCATAGCACGAGAATTGTAAAACAAAAGCAGTTTTACTGTGCTTTTTTTTTTATAATCAGTAATGTCCCTATGGATAGGGGGCTGGCGTAAAATTCGAATAAAGTATAAACTAAAACAGGAGCAACAAGGGGGTTGTTTCTATTTTAATTTTATCTAGGAGTTATCTATGTCGGTTGAGCGTTGTAAATTATGGGCAAAGTTATGCTTGTGCCTATCTCTAACTTTTCTATTTGCGTTTACACCGCATTTTTCTGCGCAAGCCTTTACGCTGGGCAAGGATAAAAACAGTACAAGTTTCGGTGTGTTGAATATCAGTTACATCATGTCAGAATCTTTGGCAGCCAAATCCTTAAATGAGCAATTAACAGCTGAACTTAATGCATTAAAAGAAGAAAATGACATCAAAGAAGGTAAACTTCTGCAGGCATATAATAAAGTCTTAGAAAAAAAAGAAGAACTCCCGGAAGATGAATATCAAAAACTTGAAGCTTCTTTCACGGGCAAAGTTGATCAATTAAAAGAGATAGCCCAGAAAAAACGTGAAGATATTGAAAAACGTTCTGCAGAGGCGCTTGCAAAGCTTCGCGGTAAAATTCTCGCGATTAGCAAAGATATTCTAGATGCCGAAGGATATGAGGCAATCTTTGCTCAGGAAAATATCGTGCTGTTGAAAAAACAAGTCAATGTAACTCCAGCGGTCTTAGAGCGCCTGAACGCTGAAATGCCAGACCTTAAGATGTAAACGGTACAGACTTAATAAATAAGAGAACGAAGAGAAAAATCCCTTCGTTCCTTTTTTACAACACATTATTTACCATAATATATATTATCACATTTGTATTCTACATCGGGGCACTGTCTATCCCCAAACGCGAAAACTCAGTAATTTCAATGGTTTTGAAAGAAGGAGTTTTTGCAAATGGAACCAAGAAAACACAAACATTTATCGCTCGAAGAGCGCCGTCAGATATATTTTTTGCTTGGCAGAAAGGCATATCTATTGTTGAGATCGCGCGTCAATTAGGCCGCCATCATTCAACAATTTACCGAGAGATTCAGCGCAATAGCTATTGGGACGAAGACGATCATAAGAATAACGCGTATTATCCGGTAAATGCACAGGAATATTATCGACGCAGACGTCAGAGTTTGCAGCTGTTGGAGCGCTACCCGGAGCTAAAATCGTTTGTCATTGAGAAGATCAAAGCTTATTGGTCGCCAGACCAGATTGCTGGATATTTAAAGCGCCTTGGTGTTGCCATGTTTTATGCGTGTGCGGAGACGATCTATCGGTTTGTTTATAGCGCTGAAGGCAAGGATTTAGGGCTTTATCGTTATTTGTTCAAAGGCCGCAAGAACAGGCGCAAGATGTTTGCGCGCAAGCCGCGTGGCAACCGTGTTCCAGATCATCACGGCATTGCGTACCGCCCTGCAATCGTTGAGGGGCGTGAGACCTTTGGTCACTGGGAAGGCGATCTGATGATCTTTAACCGAGAGCACGGCAAAGCCAACCTTACTTCCCTGATTGAGCGTAAGAGCCGCTATACGGTTCTAGCAAAGAATGACAACCGCAGGCCTGAAGCCGTTGCCAGGACCATGGGCAAGCAGCTCGAAGGCTTGCCGCGTCATATGACCCAGACCATGACACTTGATCGTGGATTCGAATTTATGCGCTACCCCCTGCTCCATCAGGATCTTGGTATGAAGGCTTACTTCTGTGATCCACAAGCGCCGTGGCAAAAAGGTGCGGTGGAATGCAACAATAACCGTATCCGGCGTTTCTTGCCGCGCGAGGGGGATTTAAAAGGCGTCTCTGACGCTGATATCTACGACATCAGCGTCATCATGAACAACGGGTAAGGCTATTTCTTTGTGAACTGACCGTGAGTAAATATTGGGTCTCCATTCCATTCTCCAACGAAATAGCCATCCTTATCTAAGGATCCGGCAATATAGTATTCTTGATTTAGTTTGACGTTCCAGTCTTGGGCACAACTGTGGGTCTGTGATATCACTTGCAAGACTTGCCCTCGTTCAGTTTGCTTTATGCCTTCAACCACTCTCACTTTGGAAACACGAACATGTTTTTTGTCATCATATTCGTTGGAGAGAATTATTACCTTTGCGGCTAGATCTTCAAATTCGATATTTTGTGGTAAATTTGGTAAAAAAGTTTGTGAATGTGATTGCGGCCCCCTACATGCGTAGCAATCTATTGCACTGAATAGTATTGCAAAGAACGCTGTAAAAAATATTATTTGTTTAAAAGCCATGATGTCATGTTATTTATACGTTGTTGAGCATGTCTCATAGTTTTCTTCAAAACCATCCGGGGCATATTCTTCTACGATGGCAGGCACACAAAACCATTCAATGCCAGTTGCCGAATAAGTTGGAGAATAAACAAAGCCGTTTTTACAAAATGGCAAGCCTTCTGCCGTTGTTCCATATGGTACTGTGTTGCCATCTGCAAAACCACATCGCCCTTCGACAGAGTAAAAATATACTAAAGCTTGCCCACAGTCGATTGTCACGCGCGTGGGAAAACAAGCATTGGTAACAATCATTTCTTCCGATGGGTTTTCCATGAAATTGGCATAGTCCATACGATCTGCTTTAGGGCCTGCTGGTATCATTAAATCACTGCTATCAGCAGGATTTCCGTTATCGCCACGACGAATATACTTTAAATTATATTCACTATTTTGATCAAAATCGATATATTCTAAAAACCCCTCTTCGTTGCGTGCGATTTTAAACATGTCATCACCAGTATTTCCGGTGAATCCAGTCGTCGGACCATCTTCGCCGCTAGAGGCTCTATAAGCGAGTTTATTGTTTAATACCTGATCCTCAGATGGTGCATACTCCCACAAACAATATTCTTTATATGTGGCACCATCAGGAGAATGGCAGTGAGAGAAAATTCCAGTACTCTCTCTCCCTTCATAAGAGCTAGAAAAATATGCGGATGCAGGTTTCGCATTGCTATAGTCAATGTGACTGATCTGATCTGAATCCATGCAGTCTTCGGCATCCTCATCATAGCACACAGTGACATTTTTAAAGCATTGTTCACCTTGCTCATCAAGTTGAACATTGGTAGCTATCCAGCCACCATCATCTAATGTGCCGAGGGCGCCGCTGCACTCAATAGATAAATCCACGGTACTGTCGGCAAATAAATAAACATCCATACAATACCCTTCTTCAAAACATCTGGCGCTACGAACGGGGGCAATATTAAGTGTCCTTGTCTTGGCCCCCTCTCCTGCTTTTGTATATTTAAATATCTCAATGTAATTTTGATAGCCATCTTGTTCATCCGCAAGACTTGCCAACGGCCATGTAATTCCAAAGCACAAAAACATCGTGCATAGTAAATTAAGGAAAGAATTTTTGAACATTAAAATATTATTTTCTCACGCTTGTCTTGCTATTCAAATTTGGTTTTGTCTTTACCGTTTTTTGTAAATATTCCATAAAATAACAGAGCTGTTTTATTTAAAATGGATACAAAAGCCCTAGGATAAAGCATACAAGAAAAAAGATGAAAAAAAGTTAAAAAGGCATAAATATTTATGTTTTCATTACATTAGTTATGTTCATTAAACTGAACAAAGACATAATTTATGCAAGTGCGCATAATAATGCTTGCAAGTTTTTCTGTAATTTGCTTTGTAATAATTAAGCCATAAATAAAAAATAAACAGGGATGGTTTAATTAAACGCTATGGAGAACAAACTCGAAAGAGGTGACTTTTTGTCACTCTTCGGTTTTGATAGCTTGTGGGATGAATTAAACGCCAGTGGGGCGTCAACCCATGCTGTTATCGCTACTGATTTAGAAGAAGGAACTATTCGCTCGCTATTATTGCGGGCGACTAAGGAAGGCCCCAACGAGTATCGGGTTGGGATCAAATATCTGTGTCATACAGACCCCTATCACAATGATGTCGAAGATATAATCGAGTTGGGCTTTCGCAGCGAAGGTGCAGAAATAATTCTTTCCAACGCGAGGGTCCGGGATCAAGATATCGACCTAAATACGCTTGAATCCACCTATAATCTATCATTGACCTACCGAACCTTTGCCAAGGCGATTGTAGGCAATAATGACTGGGTAAACCCCGTGGCTGTTCTAGAAGAAAACGGATGGATCAGCTCTGCTGTAGGGCAAAAAAGCTGGCCTGGCTTGTATGCGTCTGGCGACTTCAAAAGCATGAATGAAGGCCGTCGTGTTGATTCTGATGTCGAGCCGGTTTTGCCGGCTCTTTTTTTGCCCGCCATTCTTGGAGTAGGACGTGAAGGCTATGGCGATAAAACGCAGAACACACGAACCTTATCCACGCACGGCAAAAATCAAAACGACGAAACGCAAACTTGTCTTTTAAGCTATAACTATGAAGAAAAAGCCAGCCCGCAGCATTTAAATTTAAGTGCGACCGTAGCAGTGCATTCCAGCTTAGGCGCAGAGAAAGAAACATTATACGAAGTAAAAACACGCCCGTATAAAGAGGATTCTAATCTCACAAATATTACGCATCTTAGCTTTATGGGCAGAAAAATTGATCTGAAAAATCAAGAAGCGCTGGGCACCACACTGAAAGCCATTCGAAATATTAACCGTCTTATCCGTGCGGGCGATCAGGCCGTGATCGAAGACTTAAAAAAGTCGCCTCAAAACCGGCGCTTGGGATTGCCCAGTGAGCTGGCCTTGCATTTGGGATTGTTCCCTCACCTCAATCAAGATACGCCACCACCCAAAAAAGGCTTATTAAGCTATGTCATTGTCGGCGGCAGTAATGTGGGGTCCTACATATCTAAGAGTGATGAAAATATCGGCGCCAACCAATCCGTGGCGGTGTATGAATATAATGACGATTTGGGTATCCGTCGTAAAGAAGCATTGATGATTGATGCAGGTATCTTATTCCACGATATTTTTGACTCAGCCTTTTTCAATCCTGCCAGCTATTTCCATCATGCAATGGATAAGCGCCATGTACCGGACACACCGGTTAAGGCCATTATGTTTACGCACCGGCATAAAGACCATTTGGGACAGTTAGCCCAACTTGTAAAAGCCGGATATGACTTGCCTGTTTTAGTGCTCTCGAAAATGGGGCAATTACAGCTTGAGCGTGATATGCGCGAGCTTAAGATTGATAAGGAAATCCGAAAACAAATTCAGGCTAAATGTTATGCGATTGATTTGTTGCAAGATATTGACCCACAAAATCCCGAAACACGAAAAAGCACAACAATTGCAGGAACAACGATTGAGCAGTGGACAGAAACCTTACCCGGCAAAGATTTAGGTAGAACAGAATACTATCCCATTTTGCAAATTGGCTCTTTCACCGTTCGTTGCGGCCCTATGCCTCACTCCGATCCGGGGTTAATGTTTGATTTTATCACCCCCGCCGGTTCATTGCGCCACACAGGAGATTATAAGCTTGATAGCACGATCAAGCTTGGGCTACCGCCATTAGATGTTTGGGCACAAGGCTTTACCCCTGATGCTCTGAGCGCGGATTCAACAGGTGCAACCCGCGAAATTCGTAATCCGACAGAACAAGAAGTACAAGACTCAATCCAGTCTTTATTAGAAGAAAATGCGGACAAAAGATTCATTTTCCCGATATTAGGGTCAAACATTGCGCGCTTAACCACCACGATTGCCGCATTAGGTGAAGCCGATACCAATAGAAAAACATTGATCATCGATGGTAAAGCCGTCAATGACCTTGTGCGCGATTCAGATAAGGTCTTCGGGCTTAAAAAATGGGCGAAAGACACTTATGGCATTAATATCTTGTTTTGGAGCCAAAAAACAAAAGTTGCTGATTTTATTAACGACCCTGCTCGCGATAGCGAATATGCCTATTTGGTTTCTGGCACACAAGATGAAGCCTATTCCAGTTTAAACCGCGCCGTCAGAGACGATTTACCCCTCGACCGTTATAGTATTTCAGATAATGATCTTATTTGCTTTTTGCAAGGCGTTATCCCAACCGGTGAAAATGCCTTTCGTCGTTTAGACGTCAAAGAATATGTCGAAAAATACCACAATGCCCTTGTGTATCTACCCGAAATAATTGAAAAGGAAGGTAACTTATGGCTGCATAGCTCAGGTCATAATGACCGCAAGGGCATGGGCACAATGATTGAATGGTCGGGTAAACCCTGTGTGCTTCCGGTACATGGTGGCCCCGCGCAGCTTCAGGCGCATCATGACATCGCACGAAGTGTCGGCGCCACCAGCCATGCAGCTATCCCGTCGCAAAGCTTGCGGATACAATCCGGTAAAAAAGTAACGCCCCATCAAATTGTCCAAGCTGAAATGGTGGGAATAACGCTTCACTCCCCCTCTAAGGATAAGTTCTATTTAAAAGGTCGTTTTTCAACTTCAATCTTTCCGCTCAAACCTAAACTGGATATGCCCGTAGCCATTCTATTAGAACAGCTTGAAGATAATTTACACGCCCATGCTGGCATTGTGTCGCCATATGAAATGGCCAAAACGTTGCCTATTAGTTTATCAAAAAAATTCAATGCCTTAGCGCCTAACCACTTTTTATCTCAGAAAATTTCATTTGGGATTGATAAATATGGCGGCGATGTATTCGAAGAAAAAAACATCCACGCTATTGGTGGATTTGATACAGAAACAGGTGGGCTAGATGCCTCTGCCTACGCCATACGTGAGCTCGCATTAACCATACAGAACACTCAAAGAGAAGCGGTTGAAAGCTTTCAGCTTTTCCAACAAATTCCTGATTACCGGATGCCCAGCGTTCAAGCCTTACTAGTAACCAATACAGACCCTTACACATTAGAAGACGGCATTCCCGGCCCTGATTTTGCACAGCAAACATTAGCCGCAATTAAAAAAATAAAAGAAACCTCGCACGAGATTGCACAGAAAAAACTAGAAAAAGAAAAGCCCGGTACAAAAATCAAAAAAACCGAAGTTAAAGCCCTGTGTGTGGCTCATAACGCGCGCTACGATAACCGCTTCTTGTTTAGGGAAATGATCCGCAATTTGGTTATGGATTCAAAACCAACCCAAACACGCGGCACCATTTCGATTGATACCAGAAATATCTCACGCGCCCTCTTCGCCTATGCACCACAAAAATATTCAGTGCCGATCAACCCAGAAAGCGGTTTGCCCGATCACCGCTTAAGCTCAGCTTGTGAAGCTAATAATATCAAGGTTGATGAAACAAAAACACATGGTGGTGATTATGATACAGCGCTTTGTCTGGATCTGTTCTGGCACCAATATGACCTCGCTCCGGATATTGTGGGGCAGATGATCTTAAACTCGGACAGCACCACCAATCATTTGCTCAATGATATGCGCGGCGTTGATACCGGATTTAATGGCCCCCACCCTGTATTTTCCTATATCAGCCCCGATGCAAGACGCTCAAAACCTCAAATGGGGAGCTTAATCGGCACCTTAAATGATGATCGCTATGCCGTGATATTCAATCTTAAATATGACCCGAATGACTATTTGCATATGAGCGAAGATCAAATATCAGCCTTCTTGGCGGATAGAGACTCTGATGTGTTTGAATTGGTTGATCTAAAACAGCAACCGATCATCATGCCTGCACGTTTTGGACTTCGTCTGAAAGCCAATGGGAAATTACCGAAAGAAACGCTGGATGTACGGGCTGGCACCATTCGCCGTCATCTAAATTACGTAGACCCACACGCACAATGGCAAACATTGCCACAAAAATTAAATGCGGCATGGAAAAAACGGACGAGTGAAATTTTCAAGGCTCGCCTCAGTGATCAAAATCCAGATCTGCATGAAACGCCTATGCATATGTGGAAAGACATCCCTACCCCCGATAAGTCTGCATTGGATTTATGGGTAACGCATAATTCACTCGGTTTTAATAATGCCTATCAATATTTACACAAAAACCTGCGTGAGTATTTGAACGCATTAAAAGAGGAAGACACATCAACCGCCAGCACCCTTTATAAGACAATCCGGAAAGAGCGTTTAAAATATCCGCAAGCCATGGATGCGATTAATAATGTGCATTATGACGTGGCCAAGGCAGATTTAACGCCGGACGATCTAAAACGCATAGAGGCCATCCGAGAAATTATGCGTTTTAAAAATTATCATGCCGTTATCGAAGGACTGGAAGAAATCGATAACAAACCAGAAGTTTATGCCCGATATGTCGGTGATGATGAACAAAAACAAATCCTTCTAAGTAAAATTAAAGAATGGGCCACAGACAACACGGATTGCGCGTATCTATCGACCAATGCCAAACGGTTGCTGCACCCATGGTCTAACTTAACCAGAGGAGATCGCTCGCACGATAATGATGACGACGATCCTGGCCCAACAGTTTCTGCGGCGGTGGGATAAATCGGTGTGCCCCCACAAGGAGAATGATAATATGAACGATGAACAACAAAAAATAACCCATGCTGTATCAACCAGTGTCTTGTTTGATATGAGCGAAGCCGATGGAATATATAAAAGCAAAGGCCCGGAAGCCTATATCCAGCACATGATTGAGCGTCAGGACGAGCCTTTAAAGCCCGGACCTGCGTTTGAAACTTTTAGAGGCTATTTGGATAATCCAGAAATCTTTGAAGTTATCTTAGCCTCAAGAAACAGCCCAATTACCGCGCGTCCTGCAATTTTAAGCCTTCGAAATGAAGGATTAACACTTGAAAAAATGTTCTTTACCTCAGGTCGATCACCGGTGCCTTACTTACCAGCATATGGGTTATCTGCAGATTCAGGATCATTTTATCATACGGCAAACCAACAAGACTCAGAAGATGCAGCAAGATTAGGTATATTGTCGCCTTATCACTGGCCCAATAATACAGCTCCCGTTGTGACAAAAAGTCCAACAGATGACAACGTAGTAAGCCTGAAAAAAGACAAAAAGAGTAGTGTTCGACCAGTTTTTGATGGGAAAAGAACACATGATGTTGTCTTTGATCTGGATTGTGTTGTCTTTGACAGTTTGTCAGATGATTTTTATCGACAACACGGCTTAGTAGCCTATCGGCAAATGGAACATAGCCAATATGGTGTCCCTATTGGCAAAGGTCCTGCTTATAATGCGTTTGCCAAGCATATTGATATTAATGATCGCTACAGTGACCAAGGCGCAAAGCCCTTTGATGTACATGTCGTCACTGTGCGCGGTGGCCCTGCAGGCTATCGGGGCTTAGAAACGCTCTATCAATGGAGAACCGGCGCCAATATTAGCGCTCATTTCTTATCCGGCGGTGATAAAGAACCTGTATTAAGGGTCATTGCACAGCTTGCCAAAGAAGCAAAACGTCAGCCGCCTGTCATGTATGATGACCAACCTAAATATGTTGAACAGGCCCGTAATGCAGGCCTGACAGCAGGCCAAATTTTGCCGGTACCGGATGAAGGCCCCTTAATTGCGTAACGAAATGCTTTAAAAGGCGATAATTGAATGAGTAACACAAAAAAAACAACACTCCCCCTTGATGGGGAAACGCTAAAATGGGTTTTAAAATCTAACCCTGATAGTGTTTCCTACGCGGCATTGGTAACAGCATTTGGGCTAAACAAGGAAACCTCACCCCAACTATCTCAATTACTGGAGAGTTTGGAAGAAACCGGTGAAGTCGTACAAGATAGAAACAATCGATACGCCTCGACAGCGCCTCTTTCAGACTTAGTGATTGCAACGGTCGGCAAAGGAGTTAGCAGCAAAAAAAGAACATTAACCATTGCTAATTTAGATGAGGATATGCCGGATATTCCGATTTATCTGTCGAATAAGCTCATTCGAAAATTAGAAAGTAAAGTCAAAAAAAACGGTGGTAAAGAAGGCCGTACTCTCAAAGAAGGCGACACCGTTGCCGTACTCTTAGAGCGTCGATTGGGCGTTGAACTTCATGCAAAACAATTATTGGGCGTCGTTGGGAATAATAGTAAATTATTAGTCACAGCAGAATTCGAAAGAGCGAAACGCGGAACAGTGCCTTCGCAAGACGCGTTAAGGGTTGTTTATCCTAATAGTCGTTCTGCCTTTCAAGTGGCAAGCGTTGACCCCTCTGTCCAAGTCCAAGTGCCAGTTCCAGGTCAAAACACAAGCTTAAGAGGTTTGTTCCGTGCCCGAGTGCCGCTCAACCTAGATCCTAAAAATCCGCAATTACATGTAGAAAATAGAAAATGGGATACTAAGACGGGGATGCCAGTTTCAATGATAGTCGCCCATAAAAACGGTCTTCCCCTTAGACATGCGCCGCAAGCCGATCAAGAAGCTCGCAGCATGACACAAAGGAATTTCTGGACAGGTAGTAACCGTTACGATTTCAGAGAACTAAGAATAATGGTGATTGACCCTGCCAACGCGCACGATCATGACGACGGCATTTATATTGAATCTGTTAATGAAATCATTGAGGGGCAGCGTGCTGCTTACCGTAGCTTGGTGGTTGTACCTGATGTTCCTTTTTATGTCAGACCTCAATCTGTCATAGATACCGAAGCAAGAAAAAGAGGGTTCACACATTATTTTGGCAATGATGCTCTTCATATGTTGCCGGAAATCATGCCAGATAAAAAAGTATCGTTGCTCAGCAATCGATTACGGCCAGTGATCTTCGTTGAAAAATATTGGGACGATGAAGGCAATGCCATCGGTTCTCCGGAAATCGGCGCGGCGATCATTGAAAAACAAATCAACCTGTCATATGCGCAATTTCAAAACCTATGCGATAATAATGACCCGCGCGTGTGGAGCTATATGGAGCTTGGTGATCACTTAATTGAAAAAGTCCGACATGAAAAAGGTATTATCATGGAAGGCACTGGACAGGATTTAAGTAATTCTTATGCACAAGCACTGGTTGCAGCCATGATGCAAGATGCTAATCAAGAGATTGCAGAATTCCTCAACGATAAAGATATTCCCTTTTTAAGACGTGCTCACGCTCCTAAAATGAATGAGCTGGCTTTTAAGGAATGCCAAGCGTACTTGGAGCGCCTAGGTTATGAATTTGCCGATGAGCTTGAAGATCTTACCCTTGATAAAATTCGGTTTTTACTGATGACGGCAGAAGAACGTGGCGAGCGTGCCCATGTGGAAATGTATGTCCGGCAGTTTCTGATTCATCAGGCGCATTATACAACGAATGATCAAGGCCATTTTGCTTTAAATATGGAACGCTATGGCCATTTTACTTCCCCCATACGCAGATATGCTGATATCTTGGGGTTACGTGCCGTGCATACAGCGTTAGGAAATGATGATCTAGGCTTGTCTGATGAAGATATTGACCTTTTGGATAAAACAGCCAATCGCTTAAACCATCAACAGCAAATTGCTAAAAATACTGCATTAGATTTTATGCGTTACAAGGCTATCAGTCGCTTAGCTGGGCATGAAGGATTACAAAGAAAAGCAACACTAGGCGGCGTGAATTATCCTTATGTCCATATTGATTTACGCTTGCCCAAAAATGGGTCGTTAAGAAAAACTATTCATTTTCAAGATTTGCCGGATAAGTGGCAAATATCTATTGATGGGGCATCACTTATTTATGATGGTACATATCAAGTAAAACCTGAAGACGCTTTGCAGCTGACGATATCGGAGGTTGATGTTGAAAAAGGCGAGTGGAGCTTCGTAAACCTACTCCCCAAACCACATACACGTAGAGACATGCATCAACAATATGACCCCAATGTTTTAGCGATGTAAAAAGCAAGAGATTCAGTTCAAATCTAATTAAATGTCAATGATATCAATGAATGAAAGATAACAATCTGTTGGTGTTTTTCTTTCGATCTTTACACTCTGTTTATAATCAAATAACCTGTAAGCTGTTGCGGAACGCTCGCTCAACTTGATTTAGGGGATATATCGAATGATCGCATTTAAAGCGCTGAGTAAAAAACAGCATGGTTTTACGTTGGTTGAACTAGCTATTGTGATGATCATTATTGGATTACTCTTAGGCGGCGTTTTAAAAGGGCAACAACTAATCTCAAACGCCAAAGTCAAAGGAACAATTAGTCAATTAAAAGCATATCAAGCTGCTTTTTATAGCTTTAAAGATTCCTATGGCGCCATACCGGGTGATATGAGAAATGCAAATACCCGCTTACAAGGCTGCGATGCCGGCAACGCAAATAGCTGTCTTCCGGGTGATGGAAATTCTTTAATCGGTCCCATAGAACGTGTATGGGCCGACGAAGTTTCAAGTCTTCCAGCTCACAATGAAAATGTACAATATTGGAAACACTTAGCCCTGGCGGATTTAATCACAGGTATTGATCCATCCATTAATACAACAAGCATTGCAAATTTTGCGTGGGGTGCCACCCACCCTGCTTCGGTTATTCGTGGTGGGTTTCAAATGGTCTATTCAGAGCCAGCAACATGGAATACATCCTTTAACGGGCATATATTAAGGCTGCAAGGCGCTGTCGTTGGTAATCCTGTTCTTCCTAACGGAGAAAATCCTCTCAACTCAAAGGAAATTCGCCAAATTGATCAAACCATGGATGACGGATATGCTGAAACAGGTGTCATCGTTGGAGATGACGGACAAGGCGGCGATAGCCCTTGTGAAGGCGATTATGGCTCTGATAACAGAGCATCCGGTGCCAGTGACGCTGATTCAAAAGATTGCGTAATGTATTTCAAAATTGATGGTTAAGCTCCCTTTCGCTGAATACTTGAAAAGTGTATTGCCTTTCTCTTCTTTTATTCTGCTTAATCCAAAGATCTTTCCCTTACTACTGGAATCCCCATACAATAGGTGTAAGACATGCCTATAATAAGTAATTCAAGAGGTTATAGGCGTGTTAAGCTTATTTTAATCTTCACTGCGTTACAATTTAGTATATTTACATAAAATTTTATTTAGTTTAGGGGCTTTTGGGATGACGAGTATATTAATTAAGAAATCTATGACTTTGGCATTATGTGGTGTCATGATGTGGCCGGCATTTGCTCAGGCCCGAGAAAATAAACAACCCGCATCTATTTCTACCAATGTTCAAGAAGGTAACGTGGATTTTGATGAATATGTCCGAGAAGGTCAGAATTTATCTATCACATATAATAACCCCACTCCTTCTGCAGATCCCAGTCACCCGTTATACGGCGAACAAACCCCTATTTTAGATTCTAATGGCGCCCCTGTAACGGATAAAAACGGCAACCCTATTTATGAACAAGCAACGGTTAAGCTTACATGTGACGGAGATCCATTAGATCAATCCGGCTCAACATATACAGGCGATGGCGGAACCTTCTTAGGCGGCTGGCGCATCCAAAGCATTGAAGGCCTTTGCTATGGTAGAGCAATTGATCTTAATAACCCCTATCATATTCAATTTGAATCTCGTTCAGACTGTAACGAAAGCACAGATTTGTCCCCGGATTCGAAAGACTACTGTGTTTGGGAAGGCACCAAAGACGGCCATTTGCAAATCACGGGTGATACAAATGATGCCATGATGAAAATGCTTAAATATGAATCTGGTGGTGTTAATGGATTTTTAGAATTCCACGGCTCTGTTGCGCCTGAACCTTATTCTGATTATCGCGTACGCTGGTTGACTCGCAGTAGCACAGTCCATGCAGATCAGGACATGATGATTCCAACGCGCAGTAATGACTATAAAAATTATATGAATCAATTCTATCAAGCCGATACAAGCGAATGGGCCTTACATGTAGAAAAAGCATGTCAGCCTATTCAAGTAGAGCTGTGTATAAACCAGCCTCCGATTGCGCTTGATGATTTCTTTGAAATCAACGAAGAAACAGTTTTAACAGGCAATTTGCTGTTGAATGACTATGACAACGACCACATGAATCCGGATCCAGATCCTATTCGTGTAACACGCATTCTTACAGCGCCTGAAGGACGTCAATTCACATGGAAAGAAGACGGCACAATTATATTTGAGCCCAACTGGAACTTCCATGGAACATTAAAAGGCGTCTATGAGCTCTCTGATAGCAGAGGGGCTGTAACCACAGCGACCTTTACGATTAAGGTTAATAACCTGCCTGAAATTCAGGCGCAAAATGATAGCGTAAGTGTCGATGAAGATCGCAGCGTTTCCTTTAATGTATTATCCAATGACCATAACCCTAACGGTTACCACGTCACACTGGATACAATCTTAAGAAACCCTGGTAGTGGTAGCTTAAACGCGCAATCTAACGGTACGGTAACCTATAAGCCTAACCTGGATTTCCACGGCACTGATAGCTTTGTCTACAGATCATATGATCAAAAAGGCACCTATTCTCAGGCGACGGTAACGATTACGGTGAGAAACTTGCCTGAGGTCAATGCACGCAATGACTCCTATTCGGCGAGTGGCGTTAGAACCTGGTTTGGAACCATGCGCTCCGATGCAAGAGTAAACTTTAACGTCCTTTCAAATGACAGTGGTGTTGGCTTGCGTATCGTGGGAGGTAATGTGCCTGGCTCACAAAGCTATACACAATCAGGAACCTATCGCTACAACTATACAGTCCAAGCCTATGACGGCAAGCGTGATAGCGCGAGCGTGACTGTAACGGTAAATATCCGACAAGAAGAGCGACCAGAGAGTGATAATAACTCTGATCCTTTGATCTTTGATTTGGATGGTGATGGTATTGAATTGTTAAATCGTGATGAAACAGACGTACATTTCGATCTTGATCTGGATGGCGAAGCAGAAGAGCTTGGCGGTTGGGTCGGCGCTGATGATGGCTTCTTGGTTCTAGATAAAAATCTAGACGGCCTGATCAACGACAAGAACGAATTGTTCGGTGACTCAGACGGACACGCCCATGGCTTTGACAATCTGTCTAGCTATGACTCAGACGGCAATGGCCTAATCGATATGGGTGACGATGTCTATGCCAACTTGCAAATCTGGCAAGATGCGAATGGCGACGGTGTTTCCGGCGAAGGAGAGCTTAAATCTCTGGCTGATTTGGGGATTGCTTCAATCAATCTGGGCGCCAAAGAAGTAAGCAACATCATTAACGGCCAACTTGAAAGTCATCAATCGACCTTCAGCTATGATGATGGAACCCAAGGTGCGGTCTCTAATATCTGGTTTGCATCAACGAACGACGAATAAAACAACAAACCTCGCCACCTATTTTTATGGGTGGCGAGGCTTTTCTCTTTCTGCTTAAATATTTTCTTCCATATTATCTTTCACACAGGAGTTCGAAGTGACCTTACCTACTCATCATCACATGCCTTTTAAAAACCTTATGCTTCTTTGCGGTGGTTTTGCTTTAATGGCCTCTTTCTTAGTTCCCTCCTCTGCACAGGCTTTTTCACTAGGAGAAAAAAGCAGTAGCTTCGCCGTTGTCAATATTCAGCGTTTACTGTCGGAAACAGAGGCAGCAAAAGATTTAAGCAAACAATTAACTGCAGCTTTGGAAGCACATAAAAAAGAAAATGAAATCAAAGAAGCCCAACTCCTAAAAGAAGCAGAAGCCATAGATGCAAGAAAAGACAGCATAACCAAGGAAGCCTACGAGCAAGAAAAGACCGTCTTTAAAGCAAAGGTAAATAAGCTCAAAGAGCTTGCCAAACAACACCGTGAAGACCTTGATAAGCGCTCTGCGGAGGCTTTAATCAAATTAAGAGACCAAACACTGGCGATCATTAAAGAGATTTCTGATCGCGAAGAATATGATGCAGTATTCTCCCAAGCCGATGTTGTTCTGCTGAAGAAAGAAGCCAATATCACTGATGAAGTGTTTGAGCGTGTAAACGCCGCCTTGCCCGAGCTTAAAATGTAGCTAATTTTGTCTGCTACGTAGCAAAGAAGATCGAGCTAATGTGATAAGTTGCACCAGCGGCAATATAAGCCATGGCAAACAAATAAACGAACATAACGGTTGGCCAAAACCAGCCGTTAGTCTCTCTGCGAACCACGGCGAGTGTTGATATGCATTGTGGCGCAAAAACATACCAAGCGAGAAAAGCCAGGGCAGTTGGAATGCTCCATGCGCTTTGCAATGTCGAGGAAAGGCTTCGCACGACGTCATCCTCATTTCCTTGTAGGGCATAAACCGTACCAAGCGCCGAAACAGCAACCTCACGCGCCGCCATACCAGGCACGAGGGCAATACAAATCTCCCAGCCGAAGCCAATCGGCGCAAAAATAAATTCCATCCAACGGCCAATCATACCCGCAGCACTATATAAAATATCAGGCTGGTCGGCGTTCATGGGTGCCTTCGGATAACTCGCCAATAGCCAGAGTAATAATGTGCTCGCCATGATAACAGTTCCGGCACGCTGCATGAAAACGCGGCTACGGTCCCACAGACCCAGTGCAACATTTTTAATAGAAGGTCTGCGATACCGGGGAAGTTCCATCAAAAACCAACGTGGACGAGACGCTCCACTCAAAAGATGGGTGATTGCTGCTACGAATAAAGCTCCGATAATACCAGCAATATAAAGGCCAAACATCACCAGCCCTTGTAAATTAAAAACACCACCGACAATGGTGTTGGGAATAAAAGCCGCAATAATCAGTGTATAAACAGGCAAACGTGCCGAACAAGCCATCAACGGCGCAATTAAAATCGTGACCAGCCGATCGCGATCATTATCGATCGTGCGCGCTGACATGATCCCCGGGATAGCACAAGCAAAGCTTGATAACAGAGGGATAAAAGCATGACCGGTGAGCCCTACTTTATTCATAATATTATCCATTAAAAATGCCGCCCGGCTCATATATCCGGATTGTTCCAATAACATGATAAAGAAAAATAAAATAAGAATTTGCGGTAAAAAGATAATAACAGAGCCAACACCGGCCAAAACACCATCAACAATCATACTTTGTAAAAAGCCATCAGGTAAAAGTCGCATAGCCTCGTTTTGCAAAAACACAATGCTATTATCGACCATCTCCATCGGCATCGCCGCCCACGAAAAAACGGCTTGAAACATAAAGAACATCAAGGCCATTAAAATGATAAAACCCGCAAACGGATTGAGAACGACACGATCAACGGAGCGTGAAAACGTATTTTGACGCCCCTCAGTAAGAACAACCTCATCGGTTATCGCTTTAACTTTATGACGTAAGGCGGCGGCGCTTTTCTGGCATAACGGCTGATAAGCCGGTGACGGTAAAGAAGAAACTGGCAAGGCTGGTAGTTGTGTTGCTAAGCTTTCCAGCAAAGGCTGAACCCCGTTTTTGCGCACAGCAACCGTTGGAATAACCGGCATGCCCAATAATTCAGATAGACGCTCAACGTCAATTTCTGTGCCATCACGTCGAGCCATATCCATCATATTTAAAGCTACGATCATAGGGCGACCGATGGCTTTAATCTCCAGGGCGAAGCGCAAACTTTCACGAAGCTTTGTTGCATCAATCACATATAGCAACACATCAGGAGTAGTCTGATCGGCTTGTTCTCCCATGATGACCGCGCGGGCAATTTTTTGATCCGGACTTTCCGGACTAAGACTATAGATGCCGGGCAAGTCAACAATATCAATCGATAAATCCCCCAAGGATAAATGACCGGTTCGTTGCTCGACCGTAACGCCCGCATAATTTCCGACTTTTTGTCGGTGACCGGTTAGACTATTGTAAAGCGATGTCTTCCCACTATTCGGGCTACCAACCAAGGCCAGATTAATCGTACGGTTTTCAGACATCTTCTATCTCTACATGAATTAAAGCGGCCTCAGAGCGACGTAAAGCAACAATCATACCTTCAATTTTGACGGCTAAAGGATCGCCACCTATAGGGCCTACATGCATAACTTCAAACAGGCTATTTTCTTCAAACCCCATATCGCGAAGGCGCTTAATCATAAAAGAATGTTCAGACTCATGACGTTCATCTTGGTATTCTATCGTAGCAAAACCCACAATACGGCCTTTGCGTTTTGCGCTGACCTGAGAAAGATATTGTGGGATTTTAGGGGACGATGACATCAAATAACCTTGTTAAAGCATATAGTGTTTAACTATCAATCGGGCTATTGAAAGTCAATTTAAAAGCGATAATCATTTGCAATACCCTGCAGGGCTACAACGTAATTTTGAAACCGTCATAAGCTGGGTAATAGCCTTCCGGTAATTCGGAAAGGAGCGTTTGATAATCCATCGCTAATGAAAGACTTGTCAGATAAACATGCGCAGCACCAACCACTTCATTGATGGCGTAAATTTCAGATAAATTCGCATGAACCGGATTGTCTGTTTGGTGATACCCGGCAGCATCAATGATAAGACATTCAACCCCCTTTAATAGCGCAAGTTGGTCCGGTTCTATTGATTTAACATCGGTACAATAAGCCAACCGATCAAAGCGATAGCCAATGGTTTCAACATCGCCGTGCTGCATCTTAATCGGAGTAAAAGGCATATCCTGAATAGTGAGCTGAGCTCCAATCGATGAATCAACCAACTGGGGCGATAGTAAAGGCGCGTATAAGCCATTATCGCTACCTTTAAAAATATAAGGAAACCGCTGGGCAATATCTAGAAAGCTTTGCTCGCTGCAAAAAACCGGTAAAGTGCTTTTCTGACGTTGGCAAAAGGAACGGATGTCGTCAATACCATTGACATGGTCAGCATGCGCATGTGTATACAAAACAGCGTCTAAGCGATCAATTTGCGCTTCAATTGTTTGATTTCTAAAATCTGCACCAGTATCGATGACAATGGCTGTGTCACCATAGCACACATAAAAACTGGGCCTTGAGCGACGATTTTTGGGCTCGCTTGGGTCACATTTCCCCCAATAGCCTCCTGCGGCGGGGATACCACTGGAATTACCACACCCTAAAATTTCAAAGCGCCACTTCATGGAGGTGAGAATGAAGCAAAAAGGTAGAACTAATCAAGTCTTTCTATGCTTTTAGGCGTGTTAAAAAAGATCCCACAGCTTCGGAAAGCTCGGTCGTCAAAGATGATACTTTATCAGAAGAACTCATCACAACATCAGCCGATTGTCCGGCCTCATCGGCGCATTTTTCAACATTAACAATAACCTTGGCCACCTCACCGACATCGCATGATGTCTTGGTAATATTCTGGGCAATTTCGGATGTTGCGCTATTTTGCTCGGTAACCGCATGTGAAATATTGGTCACAGACAAATCAATTTCAGAAATATTTTTGATAATCCGGTTCATCGCCTGAACGGTTTCGTGCGTTGCGCTTTGAATGTCGGTGATCCGTGTATTAATCTCTTCTGTTTTCATCGCAGTCTCGCTGGCCAATTTTTTAACTTCTTCAGCTACTACGGCAAATCCTTTACCGGCATCACCCGCGCGGGCAGATTCAATGGTTGCATTTAATGCCAACAAATTGGTTTGCTCGGCAATATCTTGAATAGCGGTAACCACCTCGCCAATATTATCAACCAGCCCGGTTAAGCGACCAACCAATATATTGGCGTGTTCTGCGCTTTGGCTTGTCTCATTTGATTGCTGTTGCGCCGCGGAGACTTGTTGCGTAATTTCTGCAATCGATGCTGACATTTCTTCCATAGCTGTCGCCAGAATATTAACATTTTGACTGGCTGAATCGGATCCTTGAACGACCTGACGACTAGAATCCAAAGTCAAACTAGAGATCTTCTGCATATTTTGCGCGGAAAGCTCCAAGTCACCGGAAGCCGTGGTCAATGATTGCACAAAAACTCCCACTTGTTGATCAAACTGCTCCGCAATCGCTTTGATTGCTTCTTGTTTTTCTTCTTCTGAACGGGCTTTTGAAGCCTCCTGCTCTGTTCTAGCTATTCTAGCTTGCTCAAGATATATGTTCAGTTGCTCGGTCGCTTTTGCAATCGCTCCAATTTCATCTTTGGTTTCAAATGGAGGTATCTCAACAAATTTATCTTGGGAAAGCTCTTCGATGATATTTGCGATCGAAATAATAGGCTTCTTAATCGAGCGCAACAAAAAGAACGAACATGCGCCAATAACAATAATAAACCCTAGAAAGATAAGGCCACTTTTTTGTAGGTTTTTATAGAAAGCCTCTTGAACATCATCAACATAAATACCTGTCCCGACGATCCATTGCCAAGGTTCGAAACCTTGCACATACGAAATTTTGGGGGCGACGACATCTGCATCCCCTTCTTTTCCCGGTTTAGACCACATATAAGGCACAAATCCAGCACCCTCGGCTTTAACAACGGCAACCATATCAAGAAATAGAGCCGTTCCATTCGGGTCTTTAACACCACTTAAATCTTTACCATCCAATGCAGGTTTTTTAGGATGCATAACCATCGTAGGGGTATAATCATTAACCCAGAAATAATTATTTCCATCGTAGCTAAGCCCCTTAATGACTTTTAAAGCCTCGGACTGAGCATCAGCTTGGGAAAGAGCACCAGCCTGCTCTAACTTATAAAAATGCTCGATAATGCTGTAAGCATTTTCAACAAGATTTTGAGTTTTGATCTGCCGATCCGCAAACAGTGTTTCTTTAGTGTCTAACGATGATAAAACCATCAAAGAAAACATCGAGAGGAAAAAAATAGCAATCAGAGCATAAAGCTTAGCGGAAAGAGACATATAAGTTTCCTTAGTTTTTAGTCGTTTTTTTTAATAAAATACAAAGAGAAACGCAGCACATATATAATATCGGGAAAGATAATAGCACATCCTTTAAAGGCTGAAAATGCTATAAAAATTGTCTCGTGTGATGTTGGCCATTTCTTCCTCGGTTCTTTGATGAATCTCCGCTAGGCATGCACCGACATGCCCTACCCAAGCCGGACGATTAACCTTCCCGCGATAAGGCATCGGTGCCAAAAATGGCGCATCCGTTTCCACTAGCAATCGATCTAAAGGCACCTGACGGGCAATATCACGTAGGTCTTCTGACTTTTTAAAGGTCAAAATACCAGAGAAAGAAACATAAAAACCAATATCAAGCGCACGCTTTGCCAGCATTTCGCCAGAAGAAAAACAATGCATAATTCCCTTTAGCTTGCCGCCGGAATTACGTGAAGCATTTTCCAAAATATCCGCCACATCATCATCAGCATCGCGCGCATGAATAATCACAGGCACATCACAGGCAATACAAGCATTGAGCTGCTTTTCAAACGAGGCTTTTTGATCAGCCTTACTGGCAAAATCATAGTAATAATCAAGACCGGTTTCCCCAATGCCAATAACCTTATCATTGGCCTGAACTTGTTGAATAATTTGTTCTTCACTAATGGCTTTTTCGGCGTCCTTAGCGGCATCATGGGGGTGCGTGCCTAACGTACACCATACATTATCGTTCCTCGCGGCAATGGCTTGTAAAAGCTCTGCCTCTTCACTCATCCGGCAGCAAATCGTAAGCATCGCATCGGTGCCATTCGCCTTCGCATCGGCAATAATAGCGTCGGGATCACCGATCTCCGCAATGTTGGCGTGGTTAAGGTGACAATGTGAATCAACCCACATAGAACTAGGCTGCCTGTTCATCCAGCGTCAGACGCGGGAAGACCCCTTCGGGTTTATCAATCACCGTGCCAGAAGCCAATTGACGCTCAGTGTTTTCAATATCGGCATAATAACGCGCGTCAGCAGGAATCTTTAGCTGATCCAAAATCTTTTCGGCAGATTCCGGTATGACGGGTTGCACCAAAATTGCCAGCTGGCGGATCGCTTCAGCCATGGTATATAAGACGACGCGCATGCGCGCTTCATCGGTCTTACGGAGCGTCCATGGGGCCTGTGAATCAACATAAGCATTGGCTTCGGCGATGCCGCGCCAGATTTCCTCAAGCGCACGGTGAATTCTTAAATTGTCAAAGTGACTGCGCGCATTGGGCAACACAGTATCGCAAATATATGCAAGCAAGTCTTGATCTGCTTGTTCTAGCGCTTCAACTTCAGGCACGGTGGCATTACAATTTTTATGAATCATCGAAAGCGTACGCTGCACCAAATTACCCAACCCGTTCGCCAAATCGGCATTCATCCGCATAACGGCTTGGGCGTGACCAAAATTGCCATCTTGCCCGTGTGGAATTTCGCGCATGAGGAAATAACGAATTTGATCGAGGCCATAAGTTTCCACCAATCCATCGGGCGACAACACATTACCAATCGATTTGGACATTTTCTGCCCCTGTACGTTGATAAAACCATGCGCAAAAATAGTTTTAGGAATCTCAATGCCAGCCGCCATCAAAAAGGCGGGCCAGTAAATGGCGTGAAAACGGGTGATATCTTTGCCAATCACATGATATTGCGCAGGCCAATATTTTTTAAAGGACTCACTATCTTGATCAGGATAACCAGCCGCAGTGATATAATTAGTCAACGCATCCAACCACACATACATCACGTGATTATCATCGCCCGGCACTGGAATGCCCCAGCTTAGCCGGTCTTTATGGCGAGAGATTGATAAATCCTTCAACCCCTGCTTTACAAAGCTTATAATCTCGTTCCGGCGGGCTTCGGGTTGAATAAAGTCAGGGTTTTCTTCGTAAAATTTTAGCAAAGGATCCGTATAATTAGACAGTTTGAAGAAATAACTTTCTTCTTCGACCCAGCGTGCTTCTGTGCCGTTTGGGGTCAGGCGTTCTTCACTGCCCGGCACGACGGTCAATTCATCTTCGGTGAAATAGCCTTCTTCGCGCACCGAATACCAGCCTTCATATTTGCCTAAAGAGATCTCACCCTTGGCATCAAGCGCCTGCCACAAAGCTTGTGATGCGTCATAATGGCGCTCTTGTGTGGTGCGAATGAAATCATCATTGGAGATATTCAATGTCTCCGTCATTTTGATAAAGCTCGCCGCGTTTTGATCCGCAAACGCTTTGGGCGTCATGTCATTTTTCTCGGCCGTCTTAGCAACTTTCTCGCCATGTTCGTCCGTGCCAGTCAGAAAAAACACATCGTAGCCGTCACAGCGCTTAAATCGAGCCATCACATCGGTTAAAATAATCTCATAAGCATGCCCCAAATGTGGCACCCCGTTAACGTAAGAAATGGCGGTCGTAATATAAAAAGGTGTCTTGCTCATACCCTATGATAGAGCATGGATTTGTTTGCTAATCAAGCCTATAGCTTGAAGGACAACTTGTTTTTTATCGAGATTAGCATAAAGACATCGCTCCAGCTCGGCGCTGAGTGTTTCGTGTAAATCTAGCAATGCCTGTGGTGACGCACGGTGATATAAAGCATGCAGTGCACTGTAATTGGCCAGATAGTCGGGTAAAACGCCTCCTCGGGCCTTGGCTTGGATAACCCGACTTAAAGCCTCTAGCAATAAGGCACTAAAGATACGATAGCTGCGCTCATCATGTTTACTGCCAATCGTCTCAGCCAACGGGTGGGCCTTACCCCAATCAGCTTTGCCGTGTTCGAATGCGGATAGAAAACTGGCAAGCAAATCCAGCCCTTCGCTTTCTAAAATTTCAATAGCTTTACCGACGCTGCCGTTACTCAGCCCCCATAACAAACCTTGTTGACCTGACGCTAAAGGGCTTGGCCCATCATGTTTTGCCAAAATATAATTAAAGTCATCAGTGTCCAAAGCCTGAAACAGCATGACTTGCGCCCGTGAATGAATCGTTGGAATCAATTTCCCTGCCCGATGCGCAATTAAAATAATCAAAGTCTTCTTCGGGGGTTCTTCCAGAATTTTTAAAAGCGCGTTTTGGGCGCTCCGGTTCATGGTGTCGGCTTCGTCAATCAAAACGGTTCGCCACCCCCCTTGTGAAGAGGTCTTGCGCAAAAACGGCTCTATCTTACGAATTTGAGCAACATCAAGGCCCGCCTTATAAACCCCTTTTGCATCATCAAACGCAGGGGAAACCACTAAACAATCAGGGTGAGCCCCCGCCAAATAAAGCCTTACATTGGTGTTTTCGGCGTTGCTTTCCATCGTAATAGACGCAGGAGGCGCGGGGGTATCAAATAAGGCATCTTGCACAGTATCTTTGACGGGCAAACTAATCAGGTAACGCACCAAACGATGCGCGAATGTTGCTTTGCCAATCCCCTTAATGCCGGAAAAAATTAAACCATGTGGCAATCTACTTTTGGCAATCATGCTTAAAAGTTGCTGTTCTTGTTCTTCATGGCCCAGACAAAATTGCATTTGACGAGGCTCGCACAAGGTTTTCTCCTCAGCGCAGTCCACAGGATCCGATAAAGAATACTCTTCATTTATTTCTTTAGCTTCGCCAAATAAATCCATGATTTAAATAAGCTTTTCTTCAATAACTTTTTGAATGTCTTCTGTAACAACATCCAAAGGCTGAGACGCATCAATCACGACACAGCGCTTTGACTCTTGCCGAGCGATTTCCAAAAAGCCTTCGCGCAGTTTTTCGTGAAACGCTACCCCCAGCTGTTCAAATCGGTCTTCCATACGGTCAAAAGCGCTACTTTCTTGTGATAAGCGGCGGGTTGATCGCTCAATCCCTTTTTCAGGATCAATATCCAAAATAAAAGTCAGGTCAGGCTTAAGCCCTTCCAAAACCAAATCATCCAGTTTTTTGATTTTCTCAAGCGCATAACCATGCCCATACCCCTGATAAGCCAATGTTGAATCGCTGAAACGATCACTGATAATGACTTTTTTATCAGCCAAGGCTGGGCGGACAATCTGGGCAACATGCATAGAGCGTGCCGCATAAAGTAATAATGTCTCTGCTTCAGCGCTCCAATGCCCACCATCACGTTTAACCAATAAATTGCGTATAATCTCGGCTTCCGCGGTGCCGCCCGGTTCTCGTGTGGTTACAACCTTTCGGCCTTTTTCATTTAAAAAAGTCGATAGTCGGTTAATCTGGGTTGTCTTACCACTTCCCTCACCACCTTCAAACGAGATAAAGAATCCTTGTGTCATATTTTGCCTTATTTCTTTAAACGTAAAACATAAGGTATTTTTTCTAACCCTTTAGAAATAAATCCTTTTTCTTCAATCGCGCTCTCTGCATATAAAGGAAAAGTCTGTTGCCCCAAATTAGGGTTATTAACCACCAGCTTGCCAATTTCTTGCCCGGCTTTAAGCGGCGCAATCAATGGCTCTTGAATGATGGCTTTCGTTTCTAGCTTTTCTTGATGCTCAAGCTTCTTGCTGAGGGTAACTAAAACATCATCTTTTACCTGTGCTTTGACTTCAGTATCTTTGCCAAACACAACTCTTGCGGATGCCACGGTATCACCGGCAGAAAATAACTTTTTATTTTCAAAGCTAAACATGCCCCACTCCAACAAATCAGCAGATTCACGGGCACGTGTTTTTTCACTTTCCAGACCATTAACCACCACAATGACGCGACGCCCTTTATGAATACCCGAAGCAATTACCCCGTAGCCTCCTGCTTCGGTATGACCGGTTTTAAGGCCATCTGCCCCAATATTGCGGTAAATAACCGGGTTACGATTGCGCTGGTGAATATTGTTATAGGTAAATTCTTTTTCACTGAAATAATGATAAAACTCAGGAAAATCACGAATAATATGCTCGGCCAATTTCGATAAGTCTTCTGCCGTTGAGTAATGCTCGGGGTCAGGCCAACCACTGGCATTCATAAAGTGAGAATTTTTCATCCCAAGCTCTTGCGCCAGCAAGTTTAGGTGCTCAGCAAAATAATCCTCATTGCCCATCAACCCTTCAGCCAGCACAATTGTCGCATCATTTCCTGATTGAATAGCCACACCACGAATAAGATCTTCAATTGTGACTTGTTTGCCAACCTCGACAAACATTTTAGAACCACCTTTTTTCCATGCCTTTTCACTGACACGAAAAGAATCATCCAGTGAGATCTCGTTCTTTTTAAGTGCCTCAAAAACAGCATAAATGGTCATCACCTTACTCATCGATGATGGATACATTTGCTCGTCGGCATTTTTTTCAAATAAAATCTGCCCGGTATCAAAATCTTTAACAATGGCTTGCTTGGCACTAGTCGCAACACTAGCGGCCTGAGCTGAGTGCCCAAAACATAAAACGCCTAAAAATAGATAGAAAAGATGCTGATATTTCATGCACACACTTATTGTCCTCTTATAATCATGCTATGTGTTTCGCCGGCTTGGTGAAGCCCGGAAAGAAGTTGGTCGGCTTGCTCGACAGAGTTCACTGGGCCAAGCCTTACCCTGTAAAATAACTTATCATTGATTTGCCCGGGATACACGTCAGCCTGCCCAAATTGTTTTAAACGCTGTGCATAAGCACTGGCATTACTAAGGGAGCTAAAAGATCCCGCTTGCACGTAATAACCGCCGGGAACAACTGCAGGAACATTGACATTGGCCGGTGCTTGAACGGCTTGAACCGTAGGCGCATTGATTGGAGCTGATTGCACTTGAACGGGGGCAACTTGCGCCGTATTAGCCGTAATGGATTCAAGCGAGCGTACGTTCAAATCTGCCGCCGTTAAAGAAACTGGCTGAATATCGGAGGAGTCCGCCTGCACCGATGGTGGCGTTACTGCCTGATTTTGTGCAAGCTGAACGGGAGGTTCTTCTAACGCTATAGATGGCTGAGATGGGACAACAGGGCGTTCCATATTGAAAAAAGACTCAACCGACTTCCCTTGATTTAAGGCAATTTCAACCCCGTCCACAGATCGCCCTTGCTTGGCCATGCGCGCAACAACGCGGCTCTCTTTTTCTAGCATTTCAATCTGAACGCGGGTGGTGCCTTGATTGATGTATTGTAAAACCTCAGCCCCTTTGCGAGACATATCTAGAACACGCCCTTTTGAAAATGGCCCTCGATCATTCACCCGAACGATAACGGATCGCCCATTTTTTAAGTTCGTCACTCGAATAATAGAAGGCAATTGCAGCGTTTTATGCGCTGCTGTTAGAGCGTTTTGATCATAAACCTCGCCATTAGCCGTAAGCTTGCCATGAAAATTAGGACCATACCAAGACGCAACCCCGGTCTGACGAAAGCGATAGGTTTCTTTGGGTTTATACCAACGCCCATCCACCCGATACGGGTTGCCTATTTTAAAAGCCCCCGTACTCTTGCCTTCCATATCACGATCGTAAGCGGAACCAGGCGAAATTTCATAAGAAGGCGCACTCGACCCTGCACAGGCTTGCAAAAGCAGTAAGCTCAATCCTAGAGCAATCTGATAAAAAGGAATTCTCATACGCATATCACCTGACAGAAACAGCAATTGCATCGGCCAACAAACCAACAGATGTTGCAAAATAGGTCGAGCGATTCCACTTCAGTAAAACATGAAAGTTATTATAAACCAAATAAGCTGCACCTTGCTGATCGTCATCGGGGATAACCAAAGAAGCCTGCATGCCAGATACATCCGGTAGTTTTTGATCATTATAAGTGCGCACACCAAGGTCAGTCCAAAAAGATAAAGGCTTTTTAACCTTCGTCCCAATCAAATTGTTATCAACACCGCCTTTAGGAAGTTTGACAGCCCTGCCCCAGCGTTGATCGCCCTTCCAACCACTACTGGATAAATAATTAGCGCTCGACGCAAAAACATCGGAATGGGTTCCCCAAATATCGCGTCGTCCATCTTTATTATAATCCTGCGCATACGCCAAAAAGCTGGAAGGCATAAACTGATTCTGCCCCAACGCCCCGGCCCATGAACCCTTCATGCTGTCAGCGCTAATATGACCTTGGTCAATAATATTAAGAGCATTGAGAAGTTCTTTTTCAAAAAACTCTCGGCGGCGACCATCATAAGCCAGTGTTGCTAACGCATCGATCGTACGAAATCCCCCGGTGTAAGATCCAAAATTGGTTTCAATCCCCCACAGGGCAACAATATACTGGGGCTGCACCTGATATTCTTGCCCAACCTTGGAAAGAATGGTGTGGTGTTCACGCATTAATTGACGCCCCTTGGCAATACGCTGCGGCGTGACGACATTTTGACGGTATTTTTGAAAGGTAATTCGTCCCTCAGGTTGCTTGCCATCAAGCTCGATAATACGCTCAATAGGCTGCACACCTTTAAAACCACTTTGCAAGGTCTTAGCTGAAATGCCTTGCGCTCGCGCCCGACCTTGAAAACTAGACAACCAAGCTTCAAAGCTTTCGCTGCGAGCAATCCCGGGTTGAAGAGCTAAAATGGAAAAGAAAAGAAAAGAGATAACATTGCGCATGGGAACTAACATGTCACAAAAATAGATCAAAATTGAACTGTAAAGAAGATGCTATCCTCAATTTTTACAAAAAAAATGAGTTTTGAAAAAGAAGGCGCTTTACAAGTCATAGTAAGAACGATTAAAAACGGTGTTCGTAAAGCACGATCACATAGCCGGAGGGATGGCAGAGTGGTTGAATGCACCGGTCTTGAAAACCGGCGTGGGTTTATAGCCCACCCAGGGTTCGAATCCCTGTCCCTCCGCCATTCATTAAAAGCGCCCCTTGTGGGCGTTTTTTTGTGTCTTCATTATTTTTGATCCGCCCTATTGCCAGCCTCTTGAAACAGCTTAAGTAAAACAAACGGCAATCAAAAATAAAAGATATCAATATGACCTCACTATTTACCCCCTTCCCCTTAAAAGATGTAACTTTAAAAAATCGTATCGCTGTGCCTCCTATGTGTCAGTATTCTGCCATTGACGGCATTCCTAACGATTGGCATTTAGCCCACTATAGCCAGCTTGCCCGTGGTGGCGCAGGGCTTGTAATCGTCGAAGCAACAGCTGTTTCCGCTGATGGGCGCATCACCCCCGGCTGCCTTGGCATTTGGAATGAAGAACAAGCCACCGAACACGCTAAAATTGTTACAGCTATAAAAAAGACTGGCGCCGTGCCCGGCATACAAATTGCCCATGCCGGTATGAAAGCCAGCGCAAACAAGCCATGGGAAGGTGACGATCACCTACCTGTATCAGATTCAAAGGCTTGGGAAACCATCGCCCCTTCAGCCGTGCCTTTCGGAACCGATGCTTTAAGCCGTATTCCGCGTGCCATGAGCAAAGATGACATTGCTCGCGTGCAAAATGATTTTGTTACCGCAGCAAAGCGCGCACTAGATGCTGGCTATGAATGGCTTGAACTTCATTTCGCTCATGGTTATCTAGCACAAAGCTTCTTTTCACATCACACCAATCAACGCGACGACGAATATGGCGGTAATGCAGAAAATCGTGGGCGTTATTTATTGGAAACGATGAAAGCCGTACGCGACGTTTGGCCAGAAAATTTGCCTTTTACCATGCGTTTTGGCGTCTTGGAGTTTGACGGCCATGATAGCCAAACCGTTGAAGAATCCATCGAGCTCACTAAAAAATTCAAAGACAATGGCCTTGATTTCATGAGTGTTTCTGTCGGTTTTAGCACGCCAACGGCCAGCATACCCTGGGGGCCTGCTTTTCTAGCGCCATATGCCAAACGTGTACGTGATGAAGTAGGCATTCCTGTTGGTTCTGCTTGGGGATTTGACACCCCGTCTTTAGCAGATGCATCTGTACGCAATAAAGACTTGGACGTCGTCTTTGTCGGACGGGCACATTTGGCTAATCCGCATTGGTCTTATAAAGCAGCTTTAGATCTTGGCATCAAAGAACCCGAACACATGCTGCCAGATCAGTATCGCTATTGGTTAGAAAAATATCATATGCGCCGCGCCTAAAGCGTTGCTTCCATCAACAAAGCATTATTTGCCCGGCTCGCAGATAGCGCATCAACAAGGTCACGTTCGGTTAGTGTATGGTCTTCTTCGATTAATTGAACGGCAGAAACGGCCTCCTCAATCAAGCTGATAGACGTATAATTACTCAAACGCGGCTTAAACGGACGGAGCATTAATTCTATATTATGTTTAGGGTGGCTAAGGACAAGGGTACCACATTCATAAGCCTTCGTT
>QGCY01000043.1_pt1 | contig 36760 bp, 27 predicted proteins | sample 4708041 | NCBI WGS metagenome assembly QGCY01 (sample SAMN08941164, study PRJNA450518) | Sediment metagenome, whole genome shotgun sequencing project. | biome: grassland soil; feature: grassland; material: soil; isolation source: soil 14 days enrichment with methanethiol and mixed carbon source ... | reverse complement strand
CCGTAGAGGATCAGACCAGATGCGAGCGCGCCGAGTACAAAGTATTTAAGACCCGCTTCAGAAGACCGTTGGCTGTCCCGATTAAAGGCGGCGAGCACATAAGATGAGAGACTGAGGGTCTCGATGCCGAGATAAAGCGTCATCAAATCGTTTGCTGAGAGCGTGATACCCATACCGAGCGATGCGAAGATCACCAGAAGCGCGTACTCGTAGCGGATAAGGCGCTCTTTCACGAGATATGGTTCCGCGATCAGCAAAGCCACACCCGCGCAGAAGTAACAAACAGCTTTAGCGAGGTTCGTGAAACGATCCGTTTCCCAAAGTCCGTTGAAGGCAACTCCGCCTTCAATGTTGAAGAGCGAGAGCGCGCAAGCGCCGAGAAGTATCAGCGCACCGGCTTTGATAGAAACCGTTGCAAAACGTTCGCGAAGAACCGCACCAAGAACAACCGCGATCAGACCCGCAAATGCGAGGTAGAGCTCGGGCGTAGCTGCTGCGAAGATTTCGTCCCAGTTCATGGTCAGTTATCCAATCAATCCAGATACGGCAGCCATGATAGGCGCCACGCTGAGTTCAGTGATGTCAAAAATGATCGCAGGGAATACACCAAGTACGATCGTAGCGATGATGAGCGGTGCGAACACAATTGCTTCTGTACGGTTGATGTCCTTGATGCCTTCGAGCTTCTCGTTGGTCATCACACCGAACACTGTCTGCCGATAAAGTGTGAGCATGTAGACGGCAGAGAAGATCACGCCGAGCGCGGCGCCTGTCGCCGCCCAGGTAGAAGCCTGGAAGCTACCTGCCATTGTCAAAATCTCGCCGACAAAACCGCTTGTGCCCGGTAAGCCGACATTCGCCATCGTAAACAGCATGAAGATCGCTGCGTAAACCGGCATCTTGGTGACGAGGCCACCATAGAACTTAATCTCACGAGTGTGCATGCGGTCATAAATGACACCAACGATCAGGAAGAGTGCACCAGAAATCACGCCGTGCGAGATCATTTGGAAGATAGCGCCCTGAATGCCGATTTCAGTGAACGAGAAAATACCCAGCGTGACAAAGCCCATGTGAGCGACGGATGAATAAGCAATCAGCTTCTTCATATCCGTCTGCCGGAATGCGACCAGCGAAGCATATACGATCGCGATAACACTCATCGCGAAGACCATCGGCTGGAAGTAGACGCTGGCTTCAGGGAACATGGGCAAAGAGAAGCGCAGGAAGCCATAGCCGCCCATCTTCAACAGAACACCCGCCAGAATCACGGAACCGGCGGTCGGCGCCTGTACGTGCGCATCCGGAAGCCAGGTATGAACCGGCCACATTGGAAGCTTCACAGCAAATGATGCAAAAAATGCGAGCCATAACAGATGCTGGACGCCAAACTTTCCGTCTTCGACAGCAAAAATCTGCGGGATGACCGTCTGTAATTGAACGATATCTGACGTGCCTGCTTGCAGGTACATAGCGATGACCGCGAGCAGCATGAACAGAGAGCCAAGCAGCGTATATAGAAAGAACTTGAACGAAGCGTAGACACGTTCTGCGCCGCCCCAGATGCCAATGATAATGAACATCGGGATCAGGCCAGCCTCGAAGAAGACGTAGAACAACATCAGATCGAGCGAACAGAATACACCAAGCATCAGCGTTTCAAGGAACAGGAACGCCGCGACGTACTCGGTTACGCGGTGCTTCACACTGCCCCAGCTCGCCAGGAAGCAGAGCGGCGTCAGGAAAGTCGTCAAGAGCACGAGCAGGATCGACATGCCGTCGACGCCCATCTTGTAGCGAATACCCCCGACAACTTCACCCGCCTCATTCAGCGTGCCGCCGAACCAGGAATGATCTTCAACGAGCTGGAACCCTTCAGCCCCCGGTTGGAAATAAGCCAACGCAATAATCGACAGAACAAACGTCGCAGCGCTGACAACCAGACCGACGAGGAAAGCTACACGAGACTCTTCTTCAACCGACGTCGCATTAGACGCCGTGATTTTCCGGACCCACAGGAGCAGAAGCGCCCCGAGAGCCGGTGCAAAAATCATGAAGGAAAGGAGCGCAAAGTCGCCCATCAATTCGCTCCTGCTACGTTGATTAGAATGACTGCGCCGAAGACCGCCGCAGCACCGAGAATGACAAAGGCATAGTGATACAGATAGCCTGTATGCATCGCCGACAGACGGCTTGCGCCCCACTTTGCAAGTCCACTCAGACCGTCCGGGCCAAAGCCGTCGATAATCTTGCGGTCACCGACCTTCCAGAAGAAGTCACCCAGCACTTTTGTGCCGCGAACGAATGTCGCCTGATAGATCTCGTCGAAGTACCACTTGTTCGCGAACAGAGCATGCAGAGGGCCGCCAGTATCGGCAATGCGCTTACCGAGTCCACGGTTAAACAGATAAGTGAAGGTCGCGATAAGGAAGCCGAGGATCGTTACGACCAGAGGCGCCCAGAAGACCCAACCCGGGTTAATGCCGCCATGAGCAACATCATACTTATCATGCAGAACATGGTTTTCAGGGGCCGCATAGATCGCACCGCTCCAGAACTCCTCGTAGTGGTGCCCCACGAACGCGTCATAGAAGAAGTAACCCGCAAACACGGCACCGACACTAAGAAGAATTAGCGGAACCAGCATAACGAGCGGAGACTCGTGAGGCTTGCCGCCATGAGCATGGTGGTCGTCTTCGTGGCCATCATCCTCATGTGCATGCGCATCATCATGGTGATCTGGTTCAGCCATCGGTCCGTGGAACGTCATGTAAATGAGGCGCCATGAGTAGAAGCTTGTGAGTAGTGCAGCAATGATACCGAACCAGAATGCGAGCTGCGCGAATGACACACCTGAGATACCTGCCGCAAACGCAGTTTCGATAATGGCATCTTTAGAGAAGAAGCCCGCAAAACCGAATTTCGTGTGCGGAATACCGAGGCCGATAATCGCAATCGTGCCGATGAGCATCGCAGCGTACGTGATTTTCATATACTTGGCGACGCCACCCATACGGCGCATATCCTGCTCGTGGTGCATACCGTGAATTACGGAACCCGCACCAAGGAAAAGCAACGCTTTGAAGAAGGCGTGTGTGAACAGGTGGAACATCGCCGCCTGATACGCACCGACACCCGCCGCAAAAAACATGTAGCCAAGCTGGGAACAGGTTGAGAATGCAATCACGCGCTTAATGTCATTTTGCGCCATACCCACTGTCGCAGCGTAGAGAGCTGTCACGGCCCCAATCAGCGCGATGAAACCGGAGGCATATGGGGCGTACTCATAGATCGGCGAAAGCAGACACACGAGATACACACCCGCGGTAACCATTGTCGCGGCGTGAATAAGCGCAGATACAGGTGTCGGGCCTTCCATCGCGTCTGGCAGCCAGACATGCAGGAAGAACTGAGCTGACTTACCCATGGCGCCGATGAAGAGCAGGACACCGATAAGTTCCAGAACCGGAACGCCATAACCAAGGAAGTCGATAGACGCGTCGCGTGGTGTGGCCGCTTCAGCAAAGCTCACGATAGGCGCTACATGCTCAAACGTGTTCTCTTTGATCGCTTCAAGCATCGGGTTGAGTTCGACGGTGCCAAACACGAAGAACGCCGCCATGATGCCAAGCGCAAGACCGAAGTCACCGACGCGGTTTGTAACAAACGCTTTAATGGACGCACTATTCGCGCTGTCTTTGTGGAACCAGAAGCCGATCAGCAGGTAAGACGCGAGGCCAACACCTTCCCAACCGAAGAAGATCTGGATCAGATTGTCGCCGGTCACGAGCATAAGCATCATGAAAGTGAAAAGCGACAGGTACGAGAAGAAGCGCGCTTTATGCGGGTCCTCGGACATGTACCCCCAGGAATAAAGGTGCACGAGACCAGAAACGCTTGTGATCACGGCCATCATAACAATCGACATTGCGTCGACACGGATGGCCCAGTCAGCATGAAACTGACCAACATCAATCCAGCGTGCAAGGTGGATTACGTGCTGGAAGTGGTGATGTGCATCATGGTGGCCGCCAAAGGCGTAAGCAAAAAGCTGATACAGCGACAGAATGCCGGCAGAGCCGACAGTAATCGTCGTTACGAGCATCGCAACACGGTCACCGATAAAGCGCTGGAACAGGCCTGCTATGGCTGCAGCGACGCCCGGTGCGAGCACGATGAATAAAATTAGGGGGTCAGGCAATGTCATCTGTTTATCAGCCCCGCATGAGATTGACATCTTCCACAGCAATATCGCCGCGGTTTCTGAAATAAGTGACCAGAATCGCAAGGCCGACCGCGGCTTCAGCAGCCGCTACGGTCAGAACCAGCATCGCGAAAATCTGGCCTTTGATGTCGCCATTGAACGCGCCGAAAGCGACGAGATTGATGTTCACGGACAGAAGCATAAGTTCCAGTGACATCAGAATGACGATAATGTTCTTCCGGTTCACGAAGATGCCAAAGACACCAATCGTAAACAGCGCTGCGGACAGCGACAGATAATGGGCGAGTGTCAGTTCCATATCAGATCCCCTGTCCCGGACGGACGTCCTTAAGTTCAACCGCATCCGCGCGCTTACGACCCGTCTGTTCTTCAACAGATTGGCGACGAACGCCCGGTCGGTGACGCAGTGTGAGTACGATCGCACCAATCATAGCGATGAGCAGAACGATGCCGGAAATCTGGAAGAGAAGCAGATAGTCGGTGTACATGACCTGACCGATTGCTTCGACGTTCGTCTCCGCGTTCGGGCTTGCATCAAAAGTTTCCGGACGGCTCGCACCCATCGCGCTGGCGACGAGAGCAATCTCCGCGAAGAAGACCAGAGCCACAACGCCGCCGAATGGCGCGTAATTGAGGAAGCCCTGCTTTAATTCTACGAAATCCACGTCGAGCATCATCACGACAAACAGGAACAAAACCGCGACCGCGCCGACGTAAACAACGATGAGCAGCATAGCTAGGAATTCTGCACCAATCAGAACCAAGAGGCCCGACGATGTAAAGAAGGCAAGGATAAGGAAGAGTACAGAGTGTACCGGATTACGTGCCGCAATCACACAGAAAGCGGCAATCAGTACAATCGCTGAAAGAATGCTGAATGCGATGACTTCCATATCAGCCCCCTAAGCCGATGGCGTTTCCGCCGTTAAACGCGTTACCCACAACAGGTCCTATCTTTTTGCCGTTATCGATACGGCGCATCGAGTTCGAGATTACGTGCAATCTCACGTTCCCAACGGTCACCATTGGCGAGCAATTTTTCTTTGTCGTAGAAGAGCTCTTCGCGAGTTTCAGTAGCAAACTCAAAATTTGGGCCTTCAACGATAGCATCTACCGGACAGGCTTCCTGACAGAAGCCACAGTAGATACATTTTGTCATATCAATGTCGTAGCGCGTCGTACGACGTGAGCCATCGTCACGAGGTTCTGCTTCAATCGTGATCGCCTGCGCCGGACAAATCGCTTCGCAAAGCTTACACGCGATGCAACGTTCCTCGCCATTCGCGTAGCGACGCAGTGCGTGTTCGCCACGGAAACGTGGAGATAGCGGGTTCTTCTCGAACGGGTAGTTGATCGTCGCTTTGCGACGGAACAGGTACCGGAAGCCGAGACCCATCGCACCGATAAAGTCGAGAAGAAGGGCGCCTTTGAGGGCTTGTGCAATTCTCATAAAATCATCCCTTCCTAAGCGGCCGCTGCGCTTGTGTAGACGACATAGCCACTGATCAGCAGCACTGCCACGAGAGACGTCGGCAGGAAGATCTTCCAGCCAAGGCGCATCAGTTGGTCATAACGATAACGCGGCACCAGCGCACGAACGAACGCAAACATGAAGAACACGAATGTGACTTTCAGAGCGAACCAGAATGCCCCGATAAGGCTTTCAAACGTGCCTGTACCCAGAAGGCCTGCCAGCGTGTTCTCATCGAACAGGCCAAGATCGCCTACAGGAGAATGCCAACCGCCGAGGAACAGTACACTCGTCATCGCGCACATCAGCGTGATTGCGATCTGCTCCCCCAGATAAATAAGAAGGAATGGCGTACCTGAGTATTCGACCTGGTACCCCGCTACGAGCTCTGATTCCGCTTCCGGAAGGTCGAACGGAGGGCGGTTCGTCTCAGCCAGCGCCGAGATGAAGAAAATAACCATCATCGGGAACATCACGATAATCGTAGGGAGCTTGAAAGCGTACCAATTCCAGAAGCCACCCGTCTGGGATTCAACGATAGTTGTGAGGTTCATCGAACCGGACAGCAGAATGACCGTAACGAGGACAAAACCGATAGAGACCTCATAAGAGACCATCTGAGCTGCCGACCGCAGGCCGCCGAGGAATGGATACTTTGAGTTCGACGCCCAACCTGCCATAATCACGCCGTAGACACCGAGTGAAGACATTGCAAGCAGGTAGAGAACACCGACGTTCAGATCAGAAACGACCCAGCCCGGCGCAATCGGAACCACTGCCCAACAGATCAGGGAAAGCGTCGTCGCGAGGATCGGTGCGATCATAAAGACCGTTTTGTTCGCACCGGCCGGAATGATCATTTCCTTCAGAACAAACTTACCGAAGTCGGCAAACGACTGAAACAGACCAAATGGGCCAACAACGTTAGGTCCCTTACGGAGCATCGTGCCCGCGAGAACCTTACGGTCAAAATAGAGAAGGAAGGCAATCGCCAGAAGAAGAACGACAGTTACCAGCAGGATTTGCCCGAGCGAAAGCAGCACAAGCAAAATCGGGTTTTCTGTCCATCCGAGAAACTGTTCCATGACGAGCCCCTACTCCGCAGCTGCGGAGACCTCCAGAGTTTGCTTCTGCAGTGAACACTCAGCCATAGTAGCTGATGCACGTGCGATCGGATTTGTGAGATAGAAGTCGCCGATCGGACAGAAGACCTGATCGTCCGACAGCGATTCTGTAGCTGCAGGCAATGGCGCAGACAGAGCTTCGGCACCAGCATTGCCAGGGGCGAAGTTCATGCCTGCAAAGCTTGGCACATCTTCACGCAGCGCATCACGAAGCTGGTCAGCGCTGTTGTAAGGAAGCGTTTTACCAACCAGATCAGATAGCGCGCGGAAAATCGCCCATTCTTCTTTCGCAGCACCTTTAGGCTGAACGGCAGCCGTCGTCATCTGAACGCGGCCTTCTGTATTCACGTAGGTCGCGTTTTTTTCAGTATAAGCGGCTGTCGGCAGAATAACATCCGCGCGGCTTGCACCTGCGTCACCATGGCTTCCGAGATATACTACGAAGCTGTCACCGAACTGCGACATTGGAACTTCATCAACACCGAGAAGAATGACGGTGTCGAGGTCCGCACAATTCGATGAAAGATGCTCCGAAGCTGGCTTAGCGCCCTCACCCGGCAGGAAGCCGACATCCAGAGCGCCAACACGAGAAGCAGCATTATGCAGGACACCAAAGCCAGCCCAGGCATCATCACCCGAAACAATCGCGCCACATTCCAGAGCGAGTTCATGAGCAGCCTTTAGCGTAGCGTAACCGCTATCACCAACAACCGCCTGCTCGCCAACAACGATCATTGGCTTTTTCGCGTTCTTCAGAACGTCGCCGAATGCACCAAGGTCATTCAATCCTGAAGTAGATGACGCAACGTGCGTGTAATCATAGGTCAGATCATGCGGTTCGCCGATAAGGCCTACTTTCAGATCGTTCCAAAGCCATGCCTTACGAATGCGTGCATTCCAGACGGCCGCCTCGACGCGCGGATTGGCGCCAATTATGAGAAGCGCATCTGCTTCCTCTACGCCCATAAGCGTAGGGTTAAGAATGTAGCTTTCACGCGGGAGCGCGTCACCAGAAGGTGTAATACCCAATTTCTGGCCAGATAGTCGACAGTCGAGCGCCGTAGCACCGACTGCTATCATCAGATCTTTCGCTGCTTTCATGCCTTCTACGCAAGCAAGGTCACCGGCAAACGCCGCAATACGGGATGCGTCACCTTTGAGCTTTTCTGCGACGACTGAAAGCGCTTCGGACCAGTCAGCCGGACGCAGTTTGCCGTTTTCACGAACATAAGGCGTATCAAGACGCTGGCGACCGAGACCATCCCAAACAAAACGGGATTTATCGGACAGCCACTCTTCGTTCACTTCCTCATTCACGCGCGGCATGATGCGCATAACTGCAGCACCTTTAGCGTCGACACGAATGGAAGAACCGATAGCGTCCATCACGTCGATCGACTCGGTTTTACGAAGTTCCCAAGGACGCGCATTAAACGCGTATGGCTTGGACGTCAGCGCGCCAACCGGACACAGGTCAATCACGTTGCCGGAAAGTTCGGATGTAAGAGACTGCTCGAGATATGTCGTGATCTCCGCGTCTTCACCACGGCTGATCATGCCGATCTCTTCGACGCCAGCTACTTCCGCAACAAAGCGCACGCAACGCGTACACTGGATACAGCGCGTCATTATCGTTTTGACGAGCGGCCCCATGTTTTTGTCTTCGACCGCGCGCTTGTTCATCTCATAGCGCGAGTCAGAGCGACCATAAGCGACGGCCTGATCCTGCAGGTCACACTCGCCGCCCTGGTCGCAAATCGGACAATCAAGCGGGTGGTTGATCAGCAGGAATTCCATCACGCCATTGCGAGCATTTTCGACGTACTCGCCTTTGGTGTTGATGTTCGGCGGTGATCCATCAGGGTTCATCCGCATATCACCAACGGTCTGCGCACAAGAGGCAATCGGCTTCGGTGCGCCTTCCCACTGGACGAGACACATGCGGCAGTTACCCGCCACAGAGAGACGTTCGTGGAAGCAGAAACGTGGAATCTCTGCCCCCGCTTCTTCGCACGCCTGAAGAAGCGTGTATTCGCGAGGAACTTCAACTTCTTTGCCGTCAACGACGAGTTTAAAGGTATCTGACATATGCCTTACTCCGCCGCTACGCTGGCGCCCTGAACGAGGGGCTTGCCAATTCGATAATTAGAGATGCGCTCTTCGATCTCGTGACGGAAGTGACGGATGAGCCCCTGAACAGGCCACGCCGCCGCATCACCGAGTGCGCAGATCGTGTGGCCTTCAACCTGACCTGCCACGTCGAGCAGCATGTCGATTTCAGAGTGCTCGGCTTCGCCGCGCGCCATACGTTCAAGAACGCGCCACATCCAGCCCGTACCTTCACGGCAAGGCGTGCACTGGCCACAGCTCTCATGCTTGTAGAAATAGCTGATACGCGCGATCGCCTTCACGATGTCAGTAGAGTTATCCATGACAATCATACCGGCAGTACCGAGGCCAGAACGCACCTCACGTAGCGCGTCAAAATCCATCAGAACGGTATCACAAATCTCACGCGGCAGAAGTGGAACGGAAGAACCGCCCGGAATAACCGCTTTCAGGTTTTCCCAGCCGCCACGTACGCCGCCGCAATGCTCTTCGATGAGTTGTTTCATCGGAATAGACATCGCTTCTTCTACGTTGCACGGCTTGTTCACGTGACCGGAAATACAGAACACTTTCGTGCCCTTGTTGTTGTCACGGCCAAAGCTTGAGAACCATTCCGCGCCGCGACGCAGAATAGTCGGCGCTACAGCGATGGACTCAACGTTGTTCACAGTTGTCGGGCAACCATAAAGGCCGGCATTCGCAGGGAATGGCGGCTTCAGACGCGGCTGCCCTTTCTTGCCTTCCAGGCTTTCGAGAAGCGCTGTTTCTTCACCGCAGATGTAAGCGCCTGCACCGTGGTGAATATAAACATCGAAATCCCAGCCATGGACGTTGTCCTTACCGATCAGCTTGGCTTCATAAGCCTCCTTGACGGCAGCTTCCATACGCTCGCGCTCATAGATGTACTCACCGCGAAGGTAGATATAGCAAGCGTGAGCACGCATTGCGTACGACGCAACAAGGCAGCCTTCAATCAGCAGATGCGGATCATGGCGCATGATGTCACGGTCTTTACAAGTACCAGGTTCGGACTCGTCGGCGTTCACCACGAGATAGTGCGGGCGATCACCAACTTGCTTTGGCATGAAGGTCCATTTCAGACCTGTCGGGAAGCCAGCGCCGCCGCGACCGCGCAGACCGGATGCCTTGATCTGATCACAGATCCAGTCACGGCCACACTGCAGCATATCGCGCGTCAGGTGCCATGCACCACGCTTTTTAGCCGCCTCTAGAGACCAATCTTCTCGGCCGTAGAGGTTAGTGAAAATGCGATCCTTGTCCTCAAGCACAGTTGCGCTCCTTCAAGGTTACAAGCGGATAATGGGTCATAACGATCATGACTTTTTCTTCTCCGCCAGTTCCTGAGCCTGCGGGATCCAGCGTTCACGCGCGACCCGGCCTTTGAAGCTCAGATACTCATCAATCCATGCCATTTCTGGCTCACCCCAAGCGGCGATCTGTTCGAAATAGAACACCCCAAGGGAGTTAAGCTTTTTGACCAGAACCGGCCCGACGCCTTTGATCGCTTCCAGATTGTCGGTTTCGCCTTTCGCTGGCGCTTCGACAACTTCCGGACGCTTCTTGTCATCGGTCTCTTCAGGCAGCTCTGCCGTTGCCTCGATTGCTGCATCAGCAGCTTTCTTCTCGGCTTTGACTGTCTTTGCTTTTTTGACCTTAGCCGTCTTCGCGCCGAGTGGCTGAAGATCGGACTCTGGAAGCTCAGACGGTGCGTTCGGCAGTCCACTGATGCCGGCCGGGACAGATCCATCAAACAGTGAACTATCGATAAGCGTGATTGCGTCACCTTCAGGCGCTGAGCGCTGTCGTGCAACGAAATTGCCCGGCTCAACTGCAACCCCATTCTCGAGCTTGTCGATAATCTCTGCAAACGTGTCAGACGTCAGGTCTTCATAGTAATAGTCATTGATCTGAACCATTGCGCCGTTCACGCAGGCTCCCAGACATTCGACTTCTTCCCATGACAGACGGCCAGATTCGTTGACCTGAAAGGCTTTACCAATCTTGTTCTGGCAAATCTCTTTAAGGTCATTCGCACCGCGCAGCATGCAAGGCGTCGTGCCGCAAAGCTGAACGTGGAACTTACCAACAGGCTGCAGACGGAACATCGTGTAGAAAGTCGCGACTTCATACACACGGATGTATGGCATTTCGAGGCGCTCTGCGACTTCACGCATTGCAGGCTCAGACAGCCAGCCACTATTATCCTTCTGCGCAAGCCAAAGAAGCGGGATTACCGCTGAACGCTTACGGTCTTCAGGATACTTTGCGAGCCAGAATGAGATTTTGCCTTCTGTTTCAGATGCAAACTCAAACGTGTCTCCGCCAGCTTCCAGATCAAAACGACGAACAGCCATTAGCGGTCAATCTCCCCGAATACGATGTCGAGAGACCCCAGAATGGCAGAAACGTCAGCAAGCTGGTGTCCTTTGGACAGGTAATCCATTGCGTGCAGGTGCGGGAAACCCGGAGCGCGGATTTTAAGACGATATGGACGATTGGTACCATCCGAGACGAGATACACACCGAACTCGCCCTTCGGAGCTTCGACTGCTGTGTAAGTTTCACCCGCAGGAACTTTGAAGCCCTCAGTGTAGAGTTTGAAATGGTGGATGAGAGCTTCCATTGATCGCTTCATTTCACCACGACGTGGAGGTGCGATCTTCGAGCTCTCTGCAAGCACAGGGCCCGGCTCCATCAGCTCGATACACTGACGAATGATTTTTACAGACTCGCGCATCTCTTCCATACGGCAGACATAACGGTCATAGCAGTCGCCATGCTTACCGACAGGAATCTTGAAGTCGAGTTCATTATAGCACTCGTAGGGCTGCGCGCGACGCAGGTCCCACGCCATGCCAGAACCACGAACCATGACACCTGAGAAGCCCCAGTCGAGCGCATCCTGAACGGAAACAACGCCAACATCACAGTTACGCTGCTTGAAGATACGGTTGTCGGTCAGAAGACCTTCCATATCGTCGCAAACCGGCAGGAACTCATCGCAGAACTTCAGGATATCATCGAGAAGCTCAGGCGGCAGATCCTGGTGAACACCGCCGGGACGGAAATAAGCCGCGTGCATACGAGAACCACACGCGCGTTCGTAGAACACGCAAAGCTTTTCACGCTCCTCAAAACCCCATGTGATTGGCGTAAGTGCGCCAACGTCCATCGCCTGCGTGGTGATGTTCAGAATGTGGTTCGAAATTCGACCGATTTCACTGTAAAGAACGCGGATCAGGCTTGCACGACGTGGCACTTCGAGACCGAGAAGTTTCTCGATCGCCAAGCAGTAGGCGTGCTCCTGATTCATCGGTGCCACATAGTCGAGGCGATCAAAGTACGGCAGAGCCTGAAGATAGGTCTTGTACTCGATCAGCTTCTCTGTACCGCGGTGCAGAAGACCGATGTGCGGGTCAACGCGCTCAACAATCTCGCCATCCATTTCAACAACCATACGCAGAACGCCGTGCGCCGCAGGGTGCTGAGGACCAAAGTTGAACGTAAAGCTACGATCGTCAGGATTGTGGGCTTGTCCGTCAGCCATCACTCAGCTCCCTCGGCCGCTTTCTCATCACCCGGAATAACCGCCTGAGCGCCTTCCCATGGTGAGAGGAAATCAAAGTTACGATATTCCTGAACAAGCTTAACCGGCTCATACACGACACGCTTTTCAAGCTCGTCGTAACGAACTTCGACATATCCCGTGAGCGGGAAATCTTTGCGCAGCGGGTGCCCCTCGAAACCATAGTCCGTGAGGAGACGGCGCATGTCTGTGTTGCCCGCAAACAAGACACCATACATGTCGAGCGCCTCACGCTCGAACCACTCCGCGCACGGGAAGATTTCCACAATGCTTGGAACCGCTGTTTCTGCGTCGGTGCTGACTTTTACACGAATGCGCTGATTCATACGCATGCTGAGCATGTGATACACAATCTCGAAGCGCTCACGGCGCTCCGGGAAATCCACGCCGCAAACATCAATCAGAGTTTCAAAGCGGCACTGGCTATCGTCGCGCAGAAACTTGATCAGAGATCGGATCTGGTCGCGCACACAATGGATGGTGAGTTCGCCGTGCGTAATCTCCCAGCGCTGAACCGCATGCGGCTCGGCGTGAGCAATGTGATCAGCAAGATCGTTCAGAGTCTCGTCCACGTCGTTCACCTTATCGCTCGATCGTGCCTTCGCGACGGATCTTCTTCTGAAGCTGAAGGAGACCGTACACGAGCGCCTCGGCCGTCGGAGGACAGCCAGGAATATAGATGTCTACAGGAACGATCCGGTCACATCCGCGGACAACCGAATAGCTGTAGTGGTAGTAACCGCCGCCATTCGCACACGATCCCATTGAAATCACGTAGCGAGGCTCAGGCATCTGGTCGTAAACCTTACGGAGCGCCGGAGCCATCTTGTTTGTCAGCGTGCCGGCTACGATCATTACGTCAGACTGACGGGGCGACCCACGAGGCGCCATACCGAAACGTTCGAGGTCATAGCGCGGGTTACCCGCGTGCATCATCTCGACCGCGCAGCATGCGAGACCGAAAGTCATCCACATCAGCGAGCCTGTACGCGCCCAGGTGATCAGATCATCTGCAGCTGCGACGAAGAAGCCTTTATCCGCGAGCTCATCGCTCAGCCCCGCGAAAAACGGGTCATCACCACGAACTGGACCAGCGCCTTCAACGCCAGCCCGACCGCCTGATAATGCGGGGATGTGATAGTCTTTATCAGCCACTATTCCCACTCCAGTGCGCCGGAGCGCCACTCATAAATGAAACCGACGGTCAGAACGCCGAGGAAAACGACCATGGACCAGAAGCCGAAGACGCCAATCGTCCCAAGGCTAACTGCCCACGGAAAGAGGAAAGCGACCTCAAGGTCGAAAATGATGAAAAGGATGGCAACAAGATAGAAACGGACGTCGAACTTGAGACGCGCATCGTCAAATGCCTCAAAACCACATTCATACGCGGAGAGCTTCTCCGGGTCCGGCTTGGATGGCGCCAGAATGGTAGAGACGAGCAGGAAGGCGAAACAAAGCCCTAATCCGATAACGAGGAAGATTATCACTGGCAGATAGTTCAGAAGAACAGGTTGCAGCTCGTTCATGTCGATTCAGCCCTTCAATGTTCCATGCTGGTTATTCAGGTTTTCGTCAGGTTTCAACCACGCAATTGCCTATCTTCGATAAAAGACCTCAAAAAATTTCAAGAAGTCCTGCTGGAAGGCAGGTTTCCGCAGAAGCACCACCACCCGGAAACGAAACTTACATCAAAATAGACTTTAAGCGTTGTCGCCATAGCAACGGAGCTAGATCGCTCTTTAGGCAGTACAATGTTTAACCTGAAATTCAGATCAGACAAACGTCATACATTGAAGCAGCCAAGCCTACCCGGCACGCGCTAAGTCAGCCGCTACCATCATCTCGACAAGCGAATTGAACGGCGTCTTCGCTGACCAACCGAGCTTTTGCTCAGCCCATTGAGGATTACCGATCAAACCATCAGGATCCTGCGCTCGATAGAATTCGGGCGCTACCGCTACGACGGTTCGACCCGTTTTTGTGTCGACAGCAATCTCATCGACACCGTCGCCCTGCCAACTTATGTCGAGCCCCAAATAAGCGGCACCGAAATCAATCCAGTCCCGAACGCGGTGAAATCGCCCGCTCGACAGAATATATCTGCTGGGAGCTCCATTCTGTAGCGACAACACAGCCGCTCCCATGAAATCATCCGCATACGACCAATCTCGCCGCGAGTTGAGGTTGCCAACGCGCAACACAAACTCCGGATCGCGCGCGGCCTCTACCATTCCCATAGTCACTTTGCGGCTGAGGAATCGCTCGGTTCGCAGCGGGGATTCATGATTGTAGAGAACACCTGAAACCGCAAACACGCCTGCCGACCGCGCATCAGCCACAATTTCGTCGGCAATCACTTTGGCTTCAGCGTAAAAGTTTTCCGGATTTACCGGCGTTTCTTCTGTCTGCGACCCTGACGTTTCATTTCCGAAAACCTGCGCACTGGATGCCTGGAAAAATCGAACTGAGCCTTTGGCGTCTGTAGCGGAATCCAGCATCACCCGGACAATTTCGCCATTTACAAAAAGCGTCTTATCGCGACTCACGTCTGCTTCCGCGAGCGAGGTATAGCCGGCAAGATTAAAAACCCAATCCGGCTCGGTGTGTCGGATGACTTGCTGAACCGAATGCGCAGTATCAAGGCCGCACGTAACCAACTTCACCTGTCCGTCGATACCGACGAACTGTAGGCGCCATTTGTCGCTCAGCTGCGCGTTTTGGCAGGTACCCGTTACGTTAAACCCAATGTCGAGAAGTCTTCTTGCGAGATAAGCACCATCCTGACCGGTTACACCGAAGATAAGCGCTTTCTGCCGCGACATTACTGACCATCCGCCTTGAGAATTTCCGCGACAATCTCGCTTACTGCGCGCTCGGCGTTTCCGCGTTCATAAGCTTCAGCCATAACCCTAATAAGAGGTTCGGTGCCCGACTTACGGACAACAACACGACCGGAATCGCCTAAATTCTCAGATACGCTCTCAATCCTGGCTTTTACAGTTTCAGCGGAAAGTGGGTCGTCCGACTGATAGCGAACATTCTCCAGAAGCTGCGGCACAGGTTCGAACACCGACAGAACCTCCGATGCCTTTTTTCCTTCGCGAACCATAATGGACAGCACCGCGATTGCGGCAATGATGGCATCGCCGGTCGTCACATGGTCAGCGAGAACCACGTGCCCTGATTGCTCTCCACCTATTGAGAAACCGCCTTCCCGCAAACGTTCTACGACATACCGGTCGCCGACCTTGGTTCGCTCCAGTTTTATGCCTTCACGCGAGAGAGCCCCCTCCAATCCAAGATTCGACATTATCGTTGCAACGAGTGTGTCCCCAGCAAGTCGCCCCTGCGCTTTAGCGTCAATGGCTATGGCCCCCATAATCTGGTCGCCATCAGCAATTTCGCCGTTTTCGTCGACCACAAGAATGCGATCCGCATCGCCATCAAAAGCAATTCCGACATTGGCTGAATGCGCACGAACCGCTTCTGAAAGCCCCTCAGGGTGAAGTGCGCCGCATTTGGTATTGATGTTCACACCGTCTGGTGCGTCAGCAAGCATAATTACTTCAGCACCCAATGATCGGAAAACCGGTTCCGCAGCGCTCACACCTGCTCCATTGGCAGCATCAATCACGATCTTCATTCCACCAAGGCTCACGCCTGCCCCGGCCGTACGGACCGCAAAGTCCGCATACGATGAAACGTCGAATTCAGCGTGAACGACACGACCGAAGCGTTCTGCAGGCACCGTGCAATTAAATCCGGGCTTTTGAATGATGGCTTCGATCTCGTCCTGCTGGGCACCTGAAAGCTTATAGCCATCCGGCCCAAAAACTTTCACTCCGTTATCGTGGAACGGATTGTGGGAGGCGGTAATCATCAGACCCGCTGCCGCGCCATTCTGAACCGTCAGCCAGCCTAGCGCTGGTGTTGGAAGTACATCCACCAAGGCGACATCTGCACCTGCATTCAGGAGCCCTGACACGATCGCAGATTGGAGGATCATTCCTGATGCACGAGTATCACGACCAATAACGACGACGGGACGAGCGACAGCTTTTCGCAGCGTATATCCGAGCGCCTCGCCGAATCTCAGAAACACATCGGGGCGTATCGCGCCCTTATTGACCGTTCCACGAATTCCGTCTGTGCCGAAGAGCTTTTCCGCCATTTGATCCCCGCTGATACTTTTACGACCAGAGATACTGACTCTCGGCGCTATTCAACAGTCACAGACTTGGCGAGGTTGCGCGGTTGATCAACATCAGTGCCCCGCATGACGGCGGTGTGATATGCGATGAGCTGCAGCACGACGGAATACACAAACGGCGCCACAAGCGGGTCACACTCAGGGATTTCGAGACTGGCCGCAGGGACATTACCAGCGAGCTCGACACCTTTTCGATCAGACAACAAGAGGACCGGCCCCTTACGCGCCGCGACTTCCTGAAGATTAGAAAGCGATTTCTCAAACAGCTCATCGGTTGGCGCGATGAATACGATCGGCGTTTTATCGGTGATCAGCGCAATTGGGCCGTGTTTTAATTCACCTGCACCAAACCCCTCGGCATGAATGTAGGAAATTTCCTTCAGTTTCAGCGCGCCCTCGAGCGCAAGGGGATAATGCACACCACGACCGAGGTAAAAAACGTCATCCGCTTCTGCGATGAGTTCGCAGACAGAGAAAATCTGACGGTCCAGATCCAGCGTCCCATCGACAAGATCAATGATAGAAAAGACTGATTTGTTATATGACGCAAAAGTCTCATCGGTGATCGTACCCCGCGAATGACCAGCATGGATCGCGGACGCCAACAGTGAAAGAAGCTGCGCGGTAAACGCCTTCGTGCTCGCAACGCCGATTTCAGGCCCGGCGAGCGTCGGCAGAACCACATCTGCCTCACGTGCGATGGTTGAAGTCGGGACGTTCACGATAGCTATCGTTTTGACGCCCTGCTCTTTGCAATAGCGGAGCGCCGCCAACGTGTCGGCCGTCTCACCTGACTGCGAAACGAAGATCGCTGCGGAATTTGGCGAAAGTGCCGGTTGGCGATATCTGAATTCAGACGCGATATCCGTTTTGCACGGAATGCCAGCAAGCTGTTCAAACCAGTACTCTGCCACCCGCGTCGCATAGTGCGCCGTGCCGCAGGAAATCAGGTAGAGACTGGATACCGTTGAAAAATCGAGCTCTTCTTCACCAGATTTAGGAAGACTAACCGTTCCGCGCGCTGGATGCGTATACGCTTTCAGGGTACGCGTCAGCGCCTTTGGTTGCTCGAAAATCTCTTTTAACATGAAATGTGGGTAGTTGCCTTTGTCAGCAACACTGTCCTCAGTTTCAACCGTCTGAACGGGACGCTCGACCGACTGATCGTTCATATCAAAGATTTCATATCCCGTACGCGACAGAACGCACCAGTCTCCCTCTTCGAGGTAAATCACCTGATCTGTAAAAGGGGCGATCGCCAGCGCGTCGGAGCCCAGGAACATTTCATCCTTACCGACACCAATCACAAGCGGGCTGCCCTGGCGGGCGCCGATCATCATGTCGGTATAACCTTCAAAAATCATACTAAGCGCATAAGCACCTGTGAACCGCTTCAACGCCTTCGATACAGCCGCCTTCGGGTCATGACCTTCTTTCAGAAATGTGCTGATCAGTGCCGCGACGGTTTCACTGTCCGTCTCGGTATGAAACTCATGGCCAGCGGCACGCAGCTCGGATCTCAGCTCTGAATAATTTTCGATGATACCGTTGTGAACAATGGCGACGCCTTCGGCTGTATGAGGGTGTGCATTTCGCTCACTCGCTTCACCATGTGTTGCCCAACGTGTGTGACCGATCCCCGTGAAACCAATAAGGGGCTCTTCGCGAAGTTTGTCTTCCAGGGATGCAATTTTGCCAACGCTCCGGCGACGCTCAATGCCCTCCGGCAGAACAACCGCAACACCTGCACTGTCATAACCACGGTATTCAAGACGCTTCAGCGTCGCAACGAGTCGAGCCGTTGCTGGCGCCATGCCTACGATACCAATAATTCCACACATGCAGCCAATACCTCTTGTCCAACAAACGCACCCCGTGCACCGAATGTGCCAACAATCTATGAATATTGTGCAGACAAAAAGATAAGAATGCGGCAAGCGCGTTCACCTTTTCCGACAAAGTGTAGCGCTACGTCATCTTGTTTTGCTTCCAGAAATACGACTAAGGAAGCTAGAAAGACGTTCAGTAAACGCGTCGCGCTCTCGATGAATTGGAGAATTGCTTGGCTACCGAAGGCAAAAAAGTCGACCCGGTCGATGAACTGGTCGGAATTCTGGACCTGGAACGCATTGAGGTTGACCGGTTTCGCGGTTTCACACCGCCGTCTCGTTCAATCCGCATTTTTGGCGGTCAGGTAATCAGCCAGGCTCTTGTTGCGGCCTGCCGTACTGTTGATGGTCCGATTTGCCACTCTCTACATGCTTACTTCATCCGCCCGGGCAATCCAGAGGTGCCGATCCTGTATGAGGTCGACCGCGCACGCGACGGAAAAAGCTTCGCGACGCGCCGCGTAATCGCGATCCAGAACGGTGAACAGATTTTCAATCTCGCAGCCTCATTCCATAACAAAGAAGAAGGCTTCGAACACCAGCAGGACATGCCCGACGTTCCCGCACCCGAAGACCTGACATCAGAGGCCGAACAACGCCTCAGCATGGCACAACAACTTCCAGAACCAATGAAGTCTGCCTTTCTGGCAGAGCAGCCAATCGATATTCGATCAGTGAAGCCGCAGAACATAATCAATCCGCAAAAGCTTGGGCCGGAAAATTTCACCTGGATCAAACTTAAAAAGCGCGTTGCAGCCGACGATCAGCATACGCACCACACTATTCTCGCTTATGCCTCCGATATGTCGCTGCTAGACACTTGCGTTCGTCCGCACGGAGTAAACTTTTTCAAGGGCGCACAGATGGCAAGCCTCGACCACGCAATGTGGTTCCACGGTGACTTCCGTGCGGATGAATGGCTTCTCTACGTGCAGGAAAGCCCGAAAGCCTCAAATGGCAGAGGAATGAATTTCGGGCGCATCTATCGCCGTGATGGTGTTCTGATTGCTACTGTCGCGCAGGAAGGCCTCATTCGCCCCTACAAATCCAAACGCTGAGTAAGAACGACGCGGGCTCAGGCGAACTGCCTGAGCTCGTCGGACGCGAAGAGCGGCTCATTCGGAGTAACATCGCTCCAGTCCTGAGACAGTTTTGCCAACTCGCTACGCATGCCGAGCCCCTGATCTATAGACACAGTTTCTGCCGATCTCAGGAAGGCTTGCACCACTGAACTAAATTGAACTTCCGCCCATCGACGTTCGCCATCAGCCATACGGCCATACACGTCGTCGCTTTCCTTGATCCGGATGAACCGATAATCAATCAATGCATCCTTCTCGACTGACATAAAGTCCATATTACCAGACCAGCCCGTCGCGTAGGCCTGGCGTCCCGTAGACACCGCTTCAGCGAGCGCGAGGCCATAACCTTCAGAGCGATGGGTGGAGATAACGCAATCGACATCCGTCCACAGCTCGGCGAGTTCTTCTTCAGGCAGCTTTTTATCTATCCATTGCACATTTGGCGCGCCATCGATCCATCCTCGGATTGATTGACGCTGCAGCTCCGAAAGTGACTGCGTTTTCACTTTGAGCAGGAATTCAGAACTATCTCCGAATGCGTGCCGGAAGGCGCGAATAGCTGCACCAATGTTCTTGCGCGACAAACTGGATTTACCGTCCATCTGAACAATAAAATTCCGCGCATACTTGTTTTTTGGAGGCCCGAGCATCTGCACGAGCCCGCTGGTTTCTACCGGATGGGTTCTTCGGATCACATTCTCTCGAAGGTCTCCAAAGCTATCCTTCACAAAGGTGCTCGGGACGATGATTTGATCAAAGACCTTGGAAATCTGTTTCCATTCTTCGGGTAGGTCTTCCAGCTCCCACGCCCAGTATCCAAGACGCGGCCCATTCGGAAGCTTCATCGGGTTGGTTTTTGCAAGCGTTGCGAGCGCCTCGGGCGCGTTACAATGCATGATCCAGCCAAAGTCCTTTGGCGCATCAAGCTCGCAACCGAACATGCCCTTGGAATAAAGAAAATCGTTCAGCCGGTGTTTTATAACCTGAAAGCCGAGCTGCTCGAGCTTGTGAACGGTAAGATCAGCGGAGCGCGCGACGCCGAATGTGTCTCCAAAAAATCCTGAGACCACGAAACCCCGAGGCCAGAATGTATTATGACTATGTGAAAGATCACGCGTAAAAACTTGACGGGCCGTCCTCAGTATTCCGCGGATAGCCAGATCTTTCAAAATCATACCAACACCCAGCATGCATTACTTAAACACAGTACATCGCGGGAAAGTCGATAGTGAGCCTCGCAGCCAGGCACAAGCGTCGTCATGTCCTCAAATCCCCGCATGCCACATTCTGAACACAAATGACACGCGATGAAAATCTTTAATCCCGATTTTCTGTATTATGCGACAGCGCCATCATTACCATTTCCTGTTCGGAGATGGCAAAATACGAATATGTTTCAGGAGAAAATGGTGGGCGGTAACGGGCTCGAACCGCTGACCCTCTCGGTGTAAACGAGATGCTCTTCCAACTGAGCTAACCGCCCTGAGCGGCGCACAAATCATCAAAATATCTCTTGGGTCAAGAGGTTATTTTCATTTCAATGCAAAGAGTTTGATTTTCCACAATGGCACTTGTCCAAAATTGTGGATATTTACCCTTCCGGCGCCTCGCCGCTTTGTTGAATTATCTCGGATTCCAGCATGCTAAAGAGCTACATCCTTACCCTCGCCTGCACAGACCGCTCGGGAATCATCGCGGCAGTATCAAATGTTTTGCTGAATCACTCGTGCTTCATTGCACGTTCTCGTTCATTCGGTGACGAAACAACGAAGACATTTTTCCTCAGGCTATCATTCCAACCGGAGAATGATTCGTTTTCTCTGGATCAACTCCAAGCTGAATTGAAGGAAACAGCTGCCCGACTGGACGCCGAATGGGATATAGAACCTGAAGAGCGTAAAATGAAAACGCTTATCATGGTCTCCAAGCTGGATCACTGCGCGAACGCTCTTCTGTACGGCGCGCGAATTGGTGAGCTCCCGATCGAACCGGTTGCGATTCTTTCTAATCACCCTGACCTCGCACTAACGCTTCAACACTGGGGCTTACCGTTTCACACTGTGCCCGTTACACCCGACACCAAACCGCAGGCCGAACAGGCGATGTTCGACATCATCGAGCAAACCGGAGCGGAACTGACGGTACTCGCTCGCTATATGCAAATTCTTTCGAATGACGCATGCCAACAGCTTTCCGGAAAGTGCATAAACATTCACCACTCATTCCTGCCAAGCTTCAAAGGCGCGCGTCCATATCATCGTGCGCACGAACGTGGCGTGAAGATGATCGGCGCCACAGCACACTACGTGACCGCAGACCTGGATGAAGGCCCGATCCTCGCTCAGGTGACGCAGGACGTAGATCACTCTCATTCAGCTGGCGATTTCGTCGCGATGGGCCGCTCGCTCGAGGCAACCGCGTTGGTCCGCGCAGTGAAGGCTCATGCTGAAAGACGGGTTTTCCTGAACGGGCTGAAAACAGTCGTTTTCGCTTAACGAGGCGCTTTAAACGTCCATCAACCGCATTTGCGAAAAGGCGTTCTTGAGCGCGTTTGACCAAGCCTCACTGAAGGCAAAGAACCGAGGATCGTCAGCATCGATCCGGCGTTGTTGTTCAAACATCAACGAGTTTGTTCTCATGACCGCAAGGTCTAGCGGCATGCCTACCGTCAGATTGGATCGCAACGTCGAGTCCATAGACAAGAGTGCGCAGATCACGCCGTCCTGAATATCGGTGTCTACATTGACGACGCGATCGAGAATTGGTTTGCCGTACTTATGCTCACCGAGTTGGAAGAATGGGGAATCTTCGGTGGCCTCAATGAAATTACCCGCAGCGTAGACCATAAACAGACGAGGCACCCCGCCCACACGCTGACCAGCAACCAGAATTGACGCCCCAGAGTCGACATTACGCGCAGTCAGACCGGGCCCATAGCGCGCCTGAACCTTGCGCATCGTATCTCCTACGACCTGAGCGACCTCAAACATGCTCGGCGCTGAGAAGATCGTTGGCTCATTGGGATTAGGTGCATCAAGACGTTCATTGATTTCGCTGATAACCGCCTGTGTGATCGCGAGATTACCCGCTGTCATCATGGCGATAGCTCGTTCACCGGGCACCTGCCACGTGAACAACTTTTTCACTCGCGAGATGTTATCAACACCTGCATTGGTTCTGGTATCCGCCAGCAGCACAAGGCCCTGATTGAGCTTGATACCAACACAATACGTCATTGAGGTCTCCTCGCGATTGCTCTGTTATTATAAATCGCAAGCAACGCTTCTACGCCTTCGTCTGGCATTTTCAAGCAGCAAAACTAAAAGCTTTAAGTGAGTAACAAGGCGAACTGTCTTGTAATTTGGCCAGTTAAGTGCCTTGAGACTGAGTCTGCCCCTCAGTTTCGACTTTCTCTTCACTATCTTCCACCGTTAAAGGCGGCGCAAACGCGAAAGAGAGCCCGATTTCGTGAGACAGATTACCTACGCTTTCGATAAACCATGTGAGGTATTCGTGCAGGCCGTCAGTAAGAATTTGCTCGATGTCAGAAGTGCGAAGCCCGCTAAGCATGACTTCCGCACGAATGCGGCATGATGTTTGCCGATCATAATATTCTTCTAATTGTGTGAGCGATTGAACCACTCTGTACAGGCTGTAGCTCAGGGATCTTGGATTCACCTCATTCTGAATAAGGAATGCTGCAACACCATCCCGGGTCACGTCAGACTTCGTCACAAAGTGATAAGCACGTTGAACGCCGACTGCCTGCAATAATGAAATCCATTGATAATGGTCCAGGGTACCACCGATCGCCCCGAGCGACGGCAGCAAAACGTGATACTTCACATCCAAAATACGCGCAGTCGCATCGGCGCGCTCAAGATGACTACCAATCCGCAAAAACTCGAGGCCGTCATCACGCACAAGAGTGCCTTCCACAGAGCCTCTATATTGAGCCTGACAAACTTTCACCCAATCAACAAACTCTGCCAGATACGCCTTGCGCGTCCGGAGCATACCTATCTGTGATGGCAATTCATTCCAACCAGAGTTGAGGCTGTTCCAGACCTCCGAGGTCAAGCCAAACCGAATTGCACGCGCATTTTCGCGGGCATTACGAAAGCAGTTATAAATACTGGAAGGATTATCAGGGTCAGCGACAAGATGCTCAACGGCCTCTTCTCGCGTTACGTGTTCTAGGTCTCCCTTAAATGTGCCACCTGCTCCAGCCGCAATCAGAATGGACGACCATTCATTCGCTAGCGGACGTCCGGATTCGTTGGGCAGCGTGACCATACGACGTGCCGTATCGATGAGACGGGCGACATTGTCCGCACGTTCCATTGAACGCGCAATCCAGAAGAGGTTTTCAGCTACACGGCTAAGCATCTTATCCTACTCCGTCAGAACCCAAGTATCTTTAACGCCGCCGCCCTGGCTGGAATTGACCACCAGAGACCCCTCTCGCAGCGCCACACGTGTCAGTCCGCCGGGCGTGACCTGCGTGATATCACCAGTCAAAACGAACGGTCGGAAATCCACATGACGTTCCGCAACGCCTTCTTCAACGAGCGTCGGACAAGTCGACAATGACAATGTTGGCTGTGCGATAAACGCTGAAGGCTTGGCTTTCAGACGTTGTGCATATTGTTCACGCTCTTCAGCGGTTGATTTCGGGCCAATCAACATGCCGTAACCACCCGAACCGTGCACTTCCTTCACAACGAGATGTTCGAGGTTTTCGAGAACATGGCTGAGCTGCGATGGCTCACTGCAGCGGAAGGTTTCAACGTTTTTCAGAACAGGATCTTCGCTCAGATAGAAGCGGATCATGTCTTCCACGAAACAGTAGATTGCCTTGTCATCCGCCACACCAGTGCCAGGTGCGTTAATGATGGTCACGCCGCCGGCTTTATAAGCGCGTATCAGGCCGGGTACGCCGAGCATAGAGCTTGGATTAAACTGCTCTGGATCCAGAAATGCATCATCAATCCGACGGTAGATAACATGCACGCGTTGCGGGCCGCGCGTCGTACGCATGTAAACTTTGTTGTCATCTACGAAGAGGTCAGACCCCTCAACGAGAGGAATACCCATTTCATCGGCGAGGAAAGAATGTTCGTAATAAGCGCTATTAAAGTGACCAGGCGTCAGGATGACGCTGACAATACCGCCGTCATCTGCTGCATTCATAGGCGCGACGCTTTCCATGGTCTGGCGCAGCATGTCCGGATAATATTCGACCGGCGCAACGTCTCCGTTCATGAACAGCTCGGGGAATAAACGTGACATCATACGGCGGTTCTCAAGAACATAAGAAACGCCTGATGGTGTACGGCAATTGTCTTCCAGCACGTAAAATCCGTCTTCGCCGGTTCGGATCACATCGATCCCCGAAATGTGAGAGTACACATTTTTCGGAGGCATGAAATCACGCATAACCGGCTCGTAAGCCTCGTTATTGAATATAATTTCGGCTGGCACGATACCTTCTTTTACAATGCGTGCCGCACCATAAACGTCTGCGATGAAAGCATTGAGAGCCTGCGCACGCTGGACAACGCCGCGCTGTAGAACATTCCATTCAGATGCAGAAAAAACACGGGGAATGACATCAAACGGAATCAAACGTTCGGGATCACCGCCCTCGCCATAGACCGCGAATGTAATACCGATTTTTCGAAACAATGTCTCAGCTTCCGAGGAAGCCTGTTTGAGGTCATCTATCGACTGACTTTTCAGCCAGGTATCAATTTGGTGATACTCGGGCCGCACCAGCCCGCTCTGAGTCATCTCACTGAACATTTAACACCGTCAACCATTGCTCTATTGCCTATGAAGCTGGCATGCGGCTGATCATTTACCAAGACAAAGACCGAAAAAAATCACGTAATTGATTGTTTTGGTTGCAGGCCGTCCGATTTAGGCGTTAGCCATGCCTTATGACTATACGCATTGGCCTTACGCACCGCACTTCGTATTCCTACGACAAACCTGTCAAAATGGGGCCGCAAACAATCCGGCTACGGCCGGCGCCTCACTGCCGCACGCCAATCGTCAGCTATAGCCAGACCATTCTGCCAGAAGATCACTTTATCAACTGGCAACAAGACCCGTTCGGGAACTACCTTGCTCGCATCGTCATTCCTGAAAAGACGACGCAGTTTTCTGTAGAGATCGACCTTGTCGCTGACATGATCGCGATCAACCCGTTCGACTTCTTTCTGGAAGACAGTGCGTCCCACACACCTTTCAGCTACGATGACGACACCAAAAAGCAGCTCCAGCCCTATCTGGAAACAGACACGACAGGACCGCAGTTCGAGAAATTTCTCCTGCAGGCGAAAAAGATTTGGGGTTCAAAGCAAGGTGAAACGACGTCAACCGTCGACACGCTGGTCGCGTTGAACCAGCTCGTCGAAGCCAAAATTGACTACACAATCCGCATGGAGCCCGGCGTTCAGACACCCGAGGAAACGCTGGCGCTGGCAAAAGGCTCGTGCCGCGACTCCAGCTGGCTGCTCGTCAACATCTGCCGACGCCTCGGACTCGCAGCACGATTTGTTTCAGGCTATCTGGTGCAGCTAACCGCCGACATCGCGTCTGTGACAGGCCCATCTGGTCCAGAAGTCGATTTTACAGATCTGCATGCCTGGGTGGAAATCTATATTCCCGGAGCTGGCTGGATCGGGCTCGACCCAACATCAGGCCTGTTTGCAGGTGAAGGGCATATCCCGCTTGCAGCGACACCTGTGCCATCATCGGCAGCCCCTATTTCTGGCGGACTGGAACCTTGCGAAGTAGAGTTCGACTTCGAAATGAAGGTCGAGCGTCTCATTGATCCACCCCGTCATTCTAAACCTTTGACTCCGGCGCAGTCTGAAAAGATAAATATCGCAGGCCGCGCGATCGACAAAATTCTCAACGACAATGATGTCCGTCTTACCATGGGCGGAGAGCCGACCTTCGTGTCAGAAACGAACCGTGATGCGCCAGAATGGACAACGGACGCGGTTGGTCCGGAAAAACGCACATATGCCGACCAGCTGATCCGTCGTCTCAAAAAGAAGTATGCGCCAAATGGCCTGCTCACACACGGTCAGGGAAAATGGTATCCGGGCGAACCGCTCCCGCGTTGGGCATTCACAGTTTACTGGCGCAATGACGGGGAACATCTGTGGCGCAATCCCGAACTGATCCAAAAAGAAGAAGAGCCGGCATCATTTAAATCCGAAGATGCCGAAGTGCTCGCCAAGACAATTGCGACGCGCCTCGATCTGGCGCCGGAATGCGCCCAACCAATTTATGAGGACCCTGCTGAAATTATTCTCGGTGAGGGCAATCTTCCGATCAATCTCGATCCTGAAGATCCAAAGCTAAAAAAATCCGAGGAACGCCGCACACTGGCTCGCGCGTTCGAACAAGGCCTTGGACATCCAAAAGGCTTCGTCATTCCACTTCAGACCCAGCAAGCTCGTAACAAGCAGGGCCGGATGTTCGAATGGATGACTGAAATCTGGGAAAGCCGCCGCGGCAAACTCTTCCTGGTGCCGGGCGACAGCCCCGCAGGTTTCCGTCTTCCGCTCAAATCGCTTCCTGAGCTGAATGCGAGCCTCTATCCGGGTCTAATTCCTCTCGATCCGTTTGCGATCGAAGGCGAAATTGCAGCACCTCAGAACCTGCCGCCACGCCTGCAAAGTAAGGCATCTGGCGACACTGGCAAGCGTGCCGTACCAGAGTATATGCCAGAGCGCGAGTTCGTTCAGGCGGGCATCCGAACCGCGATGTCAATTGAACATCGCGACGGCCATCTGTGTGTATTTATGCCGCCTGTGTTCTCAACAGAAGCGTTCCTTGATCTGATCTACGCCGTTGAAGAAGCCGCGTCACAGACGGGGCTACCAGTGCGGATTGAAGGCTACCCGCCGCCTCGTGACCCACGCATCAGCGAAATCAAGGTCACACCGGATCCGGGCGTAATCGAAGTCAACGTGCAGCCTACGTCCACATGGGATGAGCTCTCAGATCTGACACGCACATTGTACGAAGACGCCCGTCAGTGTGGGCTGGATTCATCGACATTTCTGATTAATGGTCGACCGACTGGCTCAGGGGGCGGCGCGCACATCGTCATGGGCGGCGCGTCACCAAACGACAGTCCGTTCCTTCGTCGCCCGGATCTGCTGGCCTCGATCATCAGATACTGGCAGAACCACCCTGCCCTGAGCTACTTCTTCGCTGGAACGTTTATCGGGCCAACAAGTCAGGCGCCGCGTATCGACGAAGCCCGCCACGACCAACTCTACGAGATGGAACTGGCGCTCAAACAGCTGCCACCATCTACGGAACAGGCACCGCCATGGCTTGTCGACCGTGTGTTGCGGCACCTGCTTGTCGACACGACCGGCAACACACACCGTTCCGAAATTTGCATTGATAAGCTCTATTCTCCGGATGGTCCCGCAGGGCGCCTCGGACTGGTTGAATTCCGCGCGTTCGAAATGCCTCCGCACGCAGAAATGAATCTCGCTCAGCAACTCTTGCTAAGGGCGCTTATCGCCTGGTTCTGGACCACGCCTTACACGGCGCCCCTCAAGCCGCTCGGGACGGCCCTGAATGATGAGTTCATGCTGCCTGCAGTCCTTCGCGCAGACCTGAACAACATTCTGCGAGAAGTCTCCGAAGGCACCGGTGTTCAGCTGGACCCAAGCTGGTTCGATGCACATATGGAGTTCAGGTTCCCGAAAATCGGCAACGTTTCCTATGACGGAGTTGATATTGAACTACGCCATGCTCTGGAGCAATGGAACGTGTTGGGCGAGGAAGGCGCAGTCGGAGGAACCGCCCGTTTCGTAGACTCGTCTCTGGAACGCATTCAGGTCACCGTGACCGGCGATCTCGGATCGAGACAATTGCTCTGCAACGGCATCGTTGTCCCTCTGAATAAAATCCCGGGCAGCGAGACAATGATTAGCGGCGTACGTTTCCGGACCTGGCTACCGGCTTCCTGTCTGCATCCGACAATCCAGCCTCATGGACCACTAACGTTCGACCTATATGACAGCCGTGTTGGACGCTCCATTGGTGGATGCACTTACTTCCCTACCCATCCAGGCGGTCGCAACTTCGACACACGGCCGATTAATGCACTGGAAGCAGAAGGACGGCGGATCGCATCTTTCACAGAAACCGGCCATACAGCGGGGCAATTCACGCCGCGTTATATCCAGACGGATCCGCGTTTCTCATCGACGCTGGATCTTCGCTGGTCGTAAGAGATCACACATTCGTAACCGCGTAGGATTTCCCTTATCCGACGCGACGGAAACCCTAGGTTCACACGTATAGTGATCCAGAACGTTCGATCACGCGTAGAAATGCCAACAGGCAATCTGACTATTTGAAGGAAACACTGTGCGTTTGATGTCACCGAAGCGCCTCGGCCTCATTGCGATCCCCGCCCTATTCCTCGTCGGATGCTCCGATAACAATGCATCGACGGGCCCGGCGATAGGTGGCGGGCGTGAGATGCCCGCAACAAGAATTCTGGCAGAACGTGTAGAGTTTCGTGCTGACCGCGAGCAAATCGAGTCCGTAGGGACAGCCCGGGCACGTCTCGCAGCTACTATCTATCCACAAAGCTCCGGCGAAATCGTTTCGGTCAGCTTCACTTCTGGCCAGTATATCGAAGAAGGACAGGTCCTCGCGCGTTTGGACAGCGCTGAAGAACGCCTTCGTGTAGCCCAGGCCAATGTGACACTGCAGAACGCACAACAACTTCTCGCGCGCTATGAACGTATTGATGTCGACGGCGCGATTTCCGAAAGCCAGATTGATAGCGCCCAGACGGCCGTTGAAGCCGCTACTATCGACCTGAGACTGGCTGAAGAAACGTTGGCGGACCGCACAATACGCGCTCCGTTTTCTGGCTATGTCGGGCTCACCGACATTGATATAGGGGCGACGGTAAACCAGCAGACCGAAATTACCCGCATCGATGACAGAACGGAATTGTTCGTCGATTTCGCATTGCCTGAACAGGTATTCGGGCGGGTCAACGTAGGTGACACTCTGCCTATGCGTCCGTTCGCTGCTGCGGAACGCGACATCGAAGCCATTGTCGCTTTCGTGGATAGCCGTATTGATGCTGATCGTCGCTCATTCATGGTCCGCGCCGCAGTAGACAACAGCGCCGATGACCTTCGTCCAGGAATGAGTTTCCGTGTCGAGTTCTCGCTTCCCGGCAATGATTATCCGGCGGTTCCAGAAGCGTCTATTGTCTGGGGTGGCGATGGCGCATATCTCTGGAAGGTCGTGAACAACCAGGCGCAGCGGGTTCCGGTAACGATCGTGTCCCGCGACAACGGCTATGCGCTCGTCCGCGCTGATCTCAGCGAAAACGATATGATTATCACTGAAGGTGTTCAGAAAGTCCGTCAGGGTTCGGCGGTATCTGTGGTGCAGCCGACTGCTAACAACGAAATTCCTGTTGCAGAAATCCGCCGCACGATTACGGGCGCTGCAGTACAATGATTGGCGCCCCTAAATCCGGACTCCCCGAACTTGCTGTCAAACGTCCGCTACTCATTACCGTATTCAACCTTCTCATTGTTCTGGCGAGCGTCGCTGCGCTATTTGGCATAGAAGTCCGTGAACTGCCGGACGTTGACCGTCCAATCGTTTCAGTCACGGCAAGCCTTCCTGGCGGCGCACCAGAAACAATGGATGCCGACGTCACCAGCGTGCTTGAGGGCGCCGTCGCAACGGTTTCTGGCGTTAAAGAGATCAACGCCTCCAGTGAAGAGAACTCGGCCCGCATCCGGATTGAATTCAATCCGGGCGTCGATCTCAACTCAGCAGCATCCGAAGTACGTGAAGCTGTTAGCCGTGTACAACGTCGCCTGCCCGATGGCGTCGAAAACGTCTTCGTAACCAAGGCCGATAACGACGCGCGTCCAATGATGCAGCTTGCTGTCGTGTCTCAGGAATATCCCGAAGACGAGCTTACCCGTATTATCGAAACCGACATCATGCCGGCGCTGCAAGCCATTGATGGCGTCGCGACGCTCAACGAATTCGGCACGCGTGAGCGCCAAATGCGCGTCGTCGTCGATCCACAGCGCATGAACCGCTTCGGTCTCACCGTCAGCGATGTTGCAACGGCTCTACGACTCGCCCCGTTCGACGTGCCCGCCGGCAGCTTCCAGTCAACAGATCAGGCGCTAATAGTACGCGCAGAAGCAACCGCGTCTACGCCCGAGCGCATCAAGGAAGTCATCATCCGTGATGATATTCAGATCGGTGATGTCGCGGAGGTGACACTTGCTCCGGCCAATGCCAACAACCTGCTTCGTCTCAATGGTGAGCCAATCATTGGTCTCGGCGTGGTACGTCAGGCCCAATCCAACACAATTCAGATTTCCGACTCCGTTCGAGAGGTTGTCGAACGCCTGAATAACCGGATTGAGGGTGTCACGATTAGCGTCACATCCGACGATGCCGTCTTCATTCGAAAATCCGTTCAGGAAGTTCTGATCTCTCTCCTGATCACGGTCGCTATCGTAGTCGCCACAATCTGGGTGTTCCTCGGGTCATGGAAAGCGACGATCATTCCAACTGTCGCGATCCCGATTGCTCTTGTCGGTACGCTGACCGGCATCTGGTTGATGGGATTCTCCATCAACCTCCTCACGCTCCTTGCTTTGGTTCTGGCAACCGGCCTGATTGTGGACGATGCGATTGTTGTCCTGGAAAACATTCAACGACAGCAATCTCAGGGGGTGCCAAAGCGCGCGGCAGCCGCAATAGGCACACGACAGGTTTTCTTCGCTGTTATAGCGACCACAGCGGTTCTTGTGGCGGTGTTCGTGCCACTTTCATTCTTGCCATCGACGGTCGGCCGTTTGTTCCGTGAGTTTGGTTTTGTACTCGCCTTCTCGGTGATTATCTCATCCTTTGTCGCGCTCACGTTATCGCCAGCAATTGCAGCGAAATTCACGCTCGTAGAAAAATCCGATAAGCCAAACGTTTTCGCACGCATCGGCAATCCGCTTCGTGATCTCTACGGCCGGATGCTCAAGCTTTGTCTCGCCTTTCCACTCGTAACATTTTTCGTCAGCCTCGCAGCAGCTGGCGGCGCTTACTTCGCATACCAGAACATCTCATCTCAGCTCGTCCCGAGTGAAGACCGCGGGCGCATCGAAATCTTTGCATCCGGTCCTGACGGCGTGGGACTCAACTTCATGGAACGCCAGGCCGACGAAGTCGAAGCGATCCTTCAGCCGTATCTGGACTCTGGCGAAATCCGTTCGATCTTTACAGTGGTTGGTCGCTGGGACCCGAACCGCGTTGGCGTCACCGCCGAACTTGCGCCATGGGAAGAACGAACGCGATCTCAGGAAGAAATTGTCGCTGAACTTCGCCGCCCACTCTCACAGGTTCCCGGCATTCGAGCCAGCGCGTTTGGGCCGAGCAGTCTGAGCTTTGGCCGTGGTGGACGCAGCTCAGGCCTTGAAGTCGCACTCACAGGCCCTGATTACCAGTCAATCTATCTTGCAGCGCGCCAGCTTGCTGACACGGTCGAGACAGAATCGACCATCCTCTCAAACGCAGAAATTTCTTATCAGCCGACACAGCCACAGCTATCCATTCAGGTTGATCGACGCCGCGCGGCAGATCTCGGTGTATCACTCGATCAGATCTCATTGACGCTTCGCGCAATGGTTGGCGGTGAAGATATCACTGACCTGAACGTGCAGGATCAGGCTATTCCAATCATGTTGGAAGCAGAAACCAACGCCATTGAAACACCAACCGATCTCAGCAATCTGTTTGTGAGGTCTAACAGCGGTGAGCTTGTGTCTCTTTCGAGCCTTACAACTCTGGTCGAGGAAGGTGTTGCCGCAGAGCTGGACCGAGTTGAGCAGCGACGGGCAATTACGGTACAAACCGATATTGCGTCAGGTACGCCACTCGCCGAAGCAATTGAAGAAATGCAACGACTTGCGGCCGACACCTTGCCTGAAGGCATCTCTATGATCTTCCGTGGCGAGGCCGAAACGCTAGGCGAGTCCAACCGCGATCTTTTGATCACTTACGGGTTTGCGCTTTTGATCGTCTTCCTGGTGCTCGTCGCCCAGTTCGAGAGCCTGTCCAGCCCGCTCATCATCATTATCACTGTGCCATTTGCGCTCGCAGCCGCGATCTATGCACTATTCTTATCTGGCGTGTCACTGAACATCTATTCCCAGATCGGGCTCGTGCTGCTGATCGGATTGATGGCAAAAAATGGCGTCTTGTTGGTAGAGTTTGCTAACCAGCTACGCGCTGAAGGACTGTCCCTGAAGGACGCAGTTTATGAGGCTGCGACGGTTCGCGTGCGCCCGATCGTCATGACCGTAATTTCAACTGCATTCGGGGCCATCCCTCTACTGCTCTCCAGCGGAGCGGGCGCAGAGGCGCGGAATGCTATTGGTTGGGTGATCTTTGGCGGACTTGGTCTTGCATCGGTCTTCACGCTATTCCTGACACCAGTTCTATATCTCTCGATCGCGCGTTTCAGCTCTCCTAAAACGCAGACTGACGATGAGTTGGATAACGATCTGAAGCGTTATAACGAACTGGACGAAAAACCTCATGCGGGGCCCGCAGAGTGATGACAATATTTCGATTTTTAGCTCTCGGCGCGACCGCCTTGTGTGCGGCCTGCGCGACTAGCACCGTAGAGCCAACATTAGATCAATCTCTTCCGGAAAGTTACGTCACAAACCTTCCAGCAGAAGAAACAACTCTCTCCTATGCTGACTGGTGGCTTGGGTTCAATGATCCGGTTCTCACAGAGCTGGTAGACCGTGCACAGGAAAATAACATTAGTGTCGCTCAGGCGCTTTTGCAGACCGATATCACACAGCTTCAGAGAGATGCCTCTCAATCAGACTTACTCCCCACGCTTGACGCGTTCGTCAACAACCATCTGAGCGGCGTCATCACTAGCGGCTTAGATGGAAACTTCACCGGCTCTACAGGAATTGGCGGCACGTTCGATCCAGACTTGAATGGACGAAATGCCGCTCGCATTGCCTCGGTGCAAGCCGCTTTGGAATCGAGTGCTTTGAACGCCAACGACGTTCGCCGTTTGATAACCCGCGCGATTGCTCTCCAGTATATCGAGTTTCGCCGCGCCAGCGCCCGATTGGCCTTGCTTGAGTCCACGTTGGAACTTCAGGAGCGAACACTTCAAATTGTAGAGTCCCGCTATCGCGCAGGCTTATCACCCAAACTTGATGTAGACCGCACCCAGGCAGATTATTCGCGGACAGCGGCGCAGCGTAGCCAGATCATTGCAGCACGCAGGCAGGCGGAATTTGAAATCCAGCGCCTGATGGGTGAGCCGTCCGCATTGGATCAGATCACAAATCCTGACAGAGAGACGATTCCTCAGATCCAGTTTGCCACCGATATCGGCGTTCCCGCTGATCTGGTGAGACGTCGCCCTGACGTTCGTGCTGCGGAAGCTGACTATCGCTCCGCGCTGGCCTTGATTGATGCTGAACGTGCAGACCTATTGCCGTCCATTCGGATCCCGGGACAAATTCAAGCGGGCTTTGGCGACGTTTCAGGACGCTCTGACGAGATCGGTTACAGTCTGTCCGCGCTCGTGGACATTCCGGTGTTCGATTTTGGACGCCGTCAAGCTGAAGTCGACATACAGATCGTACGCACGGAACTTGCTGCTCTGACCTACAGAGCGACATTGCTGGACGCCCTTCAGGAAGTTGAGATTGCGCTGGTAAACATTGAGGCCATTCAGGAAACACTGGAAGGGCAGCTCCGCGCCGTCGAAGCCAGTCAGGCAGCGTATGACCAGCTTGACGCACTGTACCGCGAGGGTCTCGCCAGCTTCATTGATGTTCTGGATTCCCAGCGCACACTGATATCCAGCCGAGAAACCATTGTCCAGACAGAAGCTAATTTAGCTGCTGCAACTGTGTCTTTGCTCGCCGCGCTTGATGCAGGCTGCGAGGAGACAGGCATAGTCGCTTGCGAAGGCGAGTAATTCGCCTCCGCAAGCTGAACTTAGATTACAAGAAGCGCTCTTTAAGCTCGCCCTTCAGGATTTTTCCGTTCGCATTACGTGGCAGAGGTTCACGTTCGAATTCCACTCGTTTTGGAACTTTGAACGCGGCGAGCTTGCCCGCAACGAAATGGCGTATTTCCTGCTCGCTTACGTCCATACCCGGTTTCAGCTGCACCACAGCGCCAACTTCTTCACCAAGCACTTTGTCCGGAATACCCACCACGGCAGCGTCCATAACGGCCGGATGTTCGTAGAGCGTGTTTTCGACTTCAATACAGTAAATGTTCTCGCCGCCACGGATAAGCATATCCTTGGCCCGGTCTACCAGATAGAGGAAACCCTCTTCATCCATACGCGCCAAATCACCTGTAACGACCCAACCATCAATGAAAGTCTCTGCTGTAGCGTCAGGCCGGTTCCAATAGAGTTTGGCATTTGACGGGCCGAAGCACCAAAGCTCTCCAACCTCGCCGCGCGGCACCTCTTTACCGTCAGGACCAACAATTTTTAGAGACATTGCGAAGCCTGGCAGACCTGCACTTTGCGGACGCATGATATAGTCTTCTGCAAGATTGAGTGTCGCAGTGGCGCACGTTTCGGTCATGCCCCAACCGTTTGCCGCGTGAGCATCTTTGAATGTGCGTTTAATCGTTGCGACGAGCTCGGGCGCAGACGGCGCGCCGCCATATGAAACGCCTTCCACTGACGACAGATCGTACTTTTCACGATCCGGATGCTCCAACACCTGCCATGCGATTGCTGGAACGCCGCCGAATGTGGTGATCTTTTCCCGCTCGATAATAGGGAGTGCTTCACCTGCGTCCCATTTGTACATGGACACGATCTTCTGACCATTGTGCATCGTCGGAGCCAATACAGCAAAAGCGCCCGTCGCGTGGAAGAACGGGATCGCCAGAAGCGTCGCCTTTTGTGGCTCGTCAGGCCCGTTGACCGGGATCTCGTCACCACGCCTTAGAAGCGCCCGCGCCTGATTGCCCATCGAATTGAACATATTGGACACGATTGCACGGTGGGTCGCCAGAATACCTTTTGGACGACCAGTGGTTCCCGACGAATACATGATCGTTGCGTCGTCATCCGGCAAAAGCTCAACCTCTGGAAGCCCGATGACCGGAAGCTCAGCCCAGTTGCCAACATTTCCGATAACTTCTTCTAGCGCCGTAACATTCGGATCGGCATAATCATCCTGATCTGCACGCGCTACGATCACCCGTTCAAGAGTTGGTACATTTGGCCAATGTTCCTGAATACGCTCAAAAATCTGAGGATCAACGATCGCGACACGCGCGCCGCTGTTTTCGAGACCGTATTCGAGCTCTTCACCCTTCCACCACGAATTAAGAGGCGTAGCGATCAACCCGCTTACAAGGCAGGCCCAGAAAGCGACCGGCCATTGCGGATAGTTACGCATACAGATCGCGACGCGATCACCTTTCTGCAGACCAAAATCGTTAAGCAATGCCTTTGCCAGATGCTCCACAGCCCGAGCATTTGCTTCGAAGGTTACGCGTTCGTCTTCGAACACGACCATATCGCGCGGTCCCCAAGTCGCACGACCATACTCAAAAAGAGCCCGCATAGTAGGATAAGCGTTCTTGTACACAGGCATGCGAACGCCATTGACGGATTGTATTTCCATCTCAAACGGCAGGCCTGGTGATGTAAGAACTTTGCTTGCGTCCTCAATGGACATAACGGGCCAGCCTTCTGGTAAGGCGGCTACTGGTTGACCGGACAATGATATCTCCCTCAGACGATTTTTATATTTCAATCTGAGTGCCGGTCATCACCATTAAAATCAAGGGGTGCCGTAAGGTGAAGGCGGTTAGACTGCCGCCTTGTTGAGCTCCGCCACACTGCCCCGGCCGAGAGCGGAAATTGCTTTCTCGGCGATATGTCGAGCACTGAGGCCTGCAAGTTCGTACATAGCCTCAGGCCTATCC
>QGCY01000042.1_pt1 | contig 36888 bp, 35 predicted proteins | sample 4708041 | NCBI WGS metagenome assembly QGCY01 (sample SAMN08941164, study PRJNA450518) | Sediment metagenome, whole genome shotgun sequencing project. | biome: grassland soil; feature: grassland; material: soil; isolation source: soil 14 days enrichment with methanethiol and mixed carbon source ... | reverse complement strand
CCGCCACGCTGATTGGCAGGTTTGCATGATTGGCTACCAGACGGGCGATGTTAAAGCCTTGCTCAGCTTCGGGGAAGGCACACCCCATGAGAAGATCTTCGATGTCCTCAGGCTTGATGCCTGTGGCATCAACTAGGGCGGCAACGACTGCTGCGGCCATATCGTCCGGACGGACTTTGGCAAGGTCCCCTTTATTCGCAAAATGCATGGGAGAGCGCTTAAAACCACAAATAACAACAGAAGAATGCATGGAAAACCTTTACTTGTGAAATGAATGAATAATGACTTTATCTTTTTCATTATAACGCGATAATGGTCTTTGTTCCATATTCCATTTGACAGATGGAGCAATTTCACGCATAGAGGCGTTAATTATCATCGATAAAGGAGACTGCCAGTGAGTGTAGCTGTTGATTCAAGAGGTTTAAAACGTGTTTGTATTGAGTGTGGCGTTCGCTTTTACGATTTGAATAAGCGCCCGATTATTTGCCCAGGATGTGCAACGGAATTTGATCCGATTGGCAAGACAAAGAGCCGCCGCGGTAAAGCGGTTGTCACTGAGGTTGAAGTAAAAGACGACGTTAAAGAAGCAAAACAGCCGGCTGAAGATAAAAAAGAAGAAATTGAAAACGATAACGGTGATATTTCTTTGGAAGAGGCTGCTGCGCTGGAAGAAGCGGATGCGGACGAAGATGATGCTGATGCTGATCTAGGCGATTTGGATATCGATAACTTGGATGATGAAGATTTAGATGATCTTGATAGTGTTGAAGATGATGACGACTAAAATTTATTGCAGGCTATTTGCTTTAAATTATTAATATTTCAATGCTTTTTAGCATTTTTTAGGTAGAGATAGATGTCTTCTTCAGCTTATCGCGCGATTGTTACGCTACCAGCTGTATTTCAAGAGTTAGATATTGCGCGTCTTGCGCAGGGATTGGAAGATCTGGAGCCTCAGGCCCATGTGGCCTTGCGACAAGGTGATCACCGTGGCCCGTGGAAGGTTGAGTGGATTTTTTACACTCAGCCGGATCAGGCGATGTTGTTGACGCGTCTGTCGATTTCGGCGGCGCTTATGGGCCTTGATCTTCCTGATGACTTACAATTTACCATTGAACCTATTGATATGGAGACCGATTGGTTGCAGCAATGTTATCAATCTTTTCCGCCTTTTTCGGTGGGGCCATTTTTTATTTATGGCTCTCATTATGAGGAAGGTGTCCCTGAAGGATTGATGGGGATGCAAATCGATGCGGCCAGTGCGTTTGGATCGGGTGAGCATGGTACGACGAAAGGCTGCCTGCAAGCGATGTTGGAGATGAAAGCCGAAGGGCAATGTCCATGGAATGTGCTGGATATGGGCACCGGGTCGGGTATTTTGGCCATTGCGGCTTGGAAGCTTTGGAAAACGCCGATATTGGCTGCTGATATTGATGAGGAATCAGTGCGTGTTTGCCGTCATCATGCTCAGCTGAATGGGGTCAAAGAAGCAAAGGGTGCACTGAGCTGTGTGCATGGGGATGGGTTTGCGACTGGTTTGGTGCAGCAAAAAGCACCTTATGATTTGATTATTGCGAATATTCTTGCGGGACCTTTGATTGATATGGCTCAGGATCTGGTAAGTGTTTTGGATGAGAATGGTTATGTGATTTTATCAGGCATGCTGAATGAGCAATGTGATAAAGTCTGCAATGAATATGAAAAATTAAATTTGAAAATTTATAAACGATTTGATATAGATGACTGGAGCACGGTTATTTTACGTAATTAATAACCGCTTTTAGAGGATTTAAATCGTATGATGGATTGCCAGACTTTGTCTCCGGACACTGCGCGTTTGAGTGAAATATACGCGCATCATTCATTTCATTTTTTGATGGAGTCGTTCAAAGATTCGCCTTATCAGAATGCGAAGCAGACCACATTGAAACGGGTTGCGTCTCTTTTGGCGATTGATCCGGATTTGGAAATTTATGAAGCCGTGAATCGTATTTTAACGCATGATCCTAATTTATATGACCGTGTTTGGGATGTCAGTATTCGCGGAACTCGCCCTCAACTTATTTGGGATAATCCCGCCTTGGAATAAGTTTTATGGTGCTGAATGTGCGGCGGTTACTGCTGGATCAGGGGTTTGCTGTTGTGCTATTTGCTGTTCGTTTTCGACTGCTGGCCCTTGATTTTCTGGTTCCGTGCTTTCTATTTCAGCGGGTTGCAGGCGTGCTTCTTCGAATTGTGGACTTTGTTCGGAAATGGCATCAGAGCCAACGTAAAAGCTGGCTTCCTCGCCTTCGATCCGATAACCGATAGGGGTGGGGTTGTCATTTTCACCATTGGCATCTGGTGCTGTGACGAGGCTGATGCTAAATCCTCCATCCAGAATTTCTTGTAGCTCTGCTCTGGATAAAGTATCTCCGTTATTGAGGTGAATGGAATCGGCATCGTCGCCAGTGATTGAATATGCTTCGATCGAATCGTTCAGATCAAATAGGGGGCGGCCTATATTGTCGACAACATGCAAAGATTCGCCCTCTACGACTTTTAGGTGTCCTTCGATGGCGGCGCCATGTTGAACCGCTTCATTTTTGGCGTATTGTAAGCCATTTACATTATCCATTGATTTTAAGGCTGTTCCAATGGTTGCCGAGAATTCAGCTTCGCTTACGATGCCATCTTCCATGATAGTAGCGATTTCGTCAGAGAGCTCTGTCGCTAAGCGCTCTGGGGTCATTTCGTCGGTAAACGTGACTAGTCCCTGTTCTTGCATGGTGTGAAGGGATTCTAATACTTTTTCCTGTAAGGCTTCGGCCGTGTCGATGTCTTCGTTGCCTGAGGCTTCCAAGACTTGACTATAGAGCGTGTTGGCAAGAGAGTTCGCCATTTCATTGGGCGCATTTTCTTGTGCGGTTCTGGCTTGTGCTGCTTGTGTTTCTAGATCAACGGTTAGGCATAATTTAAATAAATTTGCTAAAGCCGGAGGCATTTGGGCACATAAAGCATCGACTTCTTCTAAATCAATTCTTAGTTGTTCATTGATTGGCAGACCTGAATCCTCATAAATTTGCATGAAGCTCCGCTCTTCTCGTCGGTCGGAGAATAGCATTTGTAAGAAATTAGCTTCGTTGTTTTCAGCCTGTTCTGGGGCAGCCATTGGTTTTTCCTGTTTTCATAATTGTTAAAACATTCTAAATTAGAGATATTAAATTTTTATGAAAATTCAGAGAAATATGTTTTAGATGGGTCACGTAGCATCGATGATGACGTGATTTTCGTTACACTAATATGCCAATCGTGCTATCATTATTGGCGGATAACAGTTAAGCGAAAGAAGATGGTATGTTAGGGCAGAGATTTGATAAACAGTCAGGGTTTACACTGGTTGAGCTTGCAATTGTGATGATTATCATTGGTTTGTTGCTTGGCGGTGTTTTAAAGGGGCAGGAGCTTATTGAAAACGCTCGGGTCACAGCGTCTATTTCACAGATGAAGGGATTTCAGGCCGCTTTATATTCTTTTAAGGATGCATATGGCGCGGTACCTGGTGATATGAGGAATGCCTCGACGCGCTTGCAAGGTTGTGATGCGGGTAATGCGAATTTTTGTGTTGATGGCAATGGTAATTCTCTTGTGGGGGCGATTGCGACAGGTATTCAGAATTTTAATTCTAACCAGCAAGAATCCCAACAATTTTGGAAACATTTGGCTTTGGCTGATTTATTGACAGGGATTGACCCAACGGCGGATCCTGCAAACCCGGCATGGGGAGAAGTTTATCCGTCTTCCTCTTTGCGAGGGGGGTATCACATCATGTATGCGAATGATACTGCCAATAATATTAGTGGCCACGCTTTGAGAATGCAGAATAATTCATCTGGTGCGCCATTGACTGGAAACGGTAATAAGCCTTTATCGCCTTTACAGGCATTCCAGATAGACACCAAGATGGATGACGGTATTCCGATTACCGGTATTATCCGTGGGGATGATACAAACAGCAGTGATTGCGATGGCGGTGGTATTAATGGCAGCGGTGTTTACGGTAATGGCGGCGCACTGGGTGATTCAAAGGATTGTGTGCTTATTTTCCTGATTGAGGGTTAATTGATTGCTCTACTCCACCGTGACGGATTTTGCTAAATTACGGGGTTGGTCAACATCGGTGCCTTTGATGACGGCAACGTGATAGGCCAGTAATTGTACAGGCAATGCGTACAGGATTGGTGCGACAAAGGGGTGGACTTCACCCATTTCGATTGACCAGGTTACATCTTTACGCAGTGCGTTGGCACCATAGGCATCGGAGATCAGAAAAACTTTGCCGCCGCGGGTGACGGTCTCGGCGATATTGCTGGCGTTCTTTTCAAAAAGCGGATCATTCCCTGGTGCCACTACGACCACGGGGACACTGTCATCGATGAGGGCAATGGGGCCGTGTTTCATCTCACCGGCGGCGTAGCCTTCGGCATGGATGTATGAGATTTCTTTTAGTTTTAGCGCGCCTTCTAGAGCAATCGGATAAAGTGATCCGCGCCCCAGATATAAAATATCACGGGCATCGGCAATTTCGTGAGCGATTTTCTGAATAGCTTCATCATGCAGCAAAATATCTGCAGCAATTTTAGGAACTGAGCGCAGAGCTTCGGCCATGTCTTGTTCATCGGGTTCTGAAATTGCTTTCTTGCTGCGGGCAATCGACAAGGCCAAGCATGCCAATGTGGTGACTTGTGTTGTAAAAGCTTTGGTCGAAGCAACGCCAACCTCTGGCCCAGCCAGCGTGTGCAAGATCATATCACTTTCGCGTTCAATCGTGCTTTCAATCGTATTGACGATGGACAAGATTTGTTGGTTTTGGCTTTTGCAATAGCGTAATGCTTCTAGTGTATCGAGCGTTTCCCCGGATTGAGAAATGAAAATTGCTACCCCATCATTGGGCATGGGTGCCTCGCGGTAGCGAAATTCACTGGCGACGTCGATTTCACAAGGGATGCGGGCGATTTGTTCGAACCAGTATTTGGCCACCATACATGCATAAAAGGCGGTGCCGCAGGCAATCAATGTGATGCGCGGTGCTTTGGTTAATTTGTCGGTAATGGCTTCGGGGATGTGGATGTGGCCGGTGGACGGGTTCACGAAAGAATTCAGCGTATCGCCGATGACGGAAGGTTGCTCATAGATTTCTTTGAGCATGAAATGCTTATACTCCCCTTTGCCGCTGACGGCGCCGCTTTGCGCGGTGATGCGGGTAGGGCGTTCAACAGGTTCGTTTTCATTGACATAGATTTCTGCGCCGGCTTTTGTTACGGCGATGCGGTCGCCATCTTCTAAAAAGCAAATCTTTTTGGTGAGGGGGGCCAATGCATAGGAATCAGAGGCCACGTACATCTCGCCCTCGCCATAGCCGACGGCCAGTGGCGTGCCGCAGCGTGTACCGATCAGTAGGTTTTCTTCCCCTTTGAAGATTGCGACGATGGAATAAGCGCCTTTTAATTGCGAGAAGGCGGCATTTGCAGCTTCGCGAGGCTTTTTGCCTTGCTTTAATTCGTGTGAGATTAGATGTGCGATGACTTCGGTATCGGTGTCGGTCTCAAACCGGAATTGATGTCGTTCTAGCTCTTCTTTAAGTTCGGCATGGTTTTCAATGATGCCGTTATGCACGACGGCGACTTGATCATTCATGTGTGGGTGTGCGTTTTTTTCAACCGGCAAGCCGTGTGTGGCCCAGCGTGTATGGCCAATGCCGATGGTGCCGTCTAGAGGAAGTTCTTCTAAGCGGGTCTCAAGATTTTTAAGCTTGCCTTGGGCACGGCGGCGGTCGATGGTGCCGCTTGCTTGCAAGGTTGCGATTCCGGCACTGTCATAGCCGCGATATTCCAAACGCTTTAATCCCTCGATTAAGAGAGGAGTTACATTTTTACCGTTTGAAATGATGCCAATAATGCCGCACATATTTTATCGTATCCATTTATTTAAGAACTTACTCATATCAGCTTATCCTATGAAAATAGAGAGGTGAAAGGCAATTCACAAAGTGTCACGCGGTGTTACAGCGCGGGTTATTTTTTTGTGCGGCCGATTTTTTTGACTAAAGCTGCTTTGCGCTTACGGTATTCGGCGGCCCAGCCTTCACGGATTTTGGTGGTATCGCGCGAGATAGAAAGCGCATCGCCCGGCACGTCTTCGGTAATGGTGGATCCTGCGGCGATGAAGGCGCCGTCATCAATGGTTAAGGGGGCAATCAAATTAGCATTGGAGCCGACGATCACGCCCTTACCAATATGGGTTTCGTGTTTTTCAAAGCCATCATAATTGACGGTAATGGCTCCGGCTGAAAAGTTGACTTCCGGCCCCATGGTGCAATCACCGACATAGCCTAGGTGATTGACTTTACTGCCTGCGCCGATGGTGGATTTTTTAATCTCGACAAAGTTACCGATGCGAACGTTTTTCCCTAATGTTGTGCCGGGGCGTAAGCGTGCAAAGGGGCCGACAATTGCATTTTCTTCGATGGTGGCGCCTTCGAAATGGCAAAAAGCCTTGATATGGCAGCCGCGTTTGATTGTAACGCCGGGGCCGCAAAATAAATTAGGTTCGATAATCACATTTGGCTCTATGACGGTATCGTGTTGCAGCCAAACGGTGGAAGGGTCGATCATGTGGACGCCTTGATTCATCCATTTGTTGCGTAGATAGTTTTGTGCTGTTTGCTCAAGTGCGGCTAAATCAGCGCGTGTGTTGCAGCCCTGAACTTCGTTATTGTCGAAAGTCATCGCAATGCGGGTTTTGAATTTTTCCTGCGCAGCGATGTAAGGTAAATCTGTGATGTAATATTCTTTTTGTGCATTGTTATTATCAATGCGTGATAGCCAGCCGGTCAGGCGGGTTGAATCCAGACAAAAAGCACCTGTATTGACTTTGGTGATCATTTTTTCGTGCGGGCCGGCATCTTTCTCTTCCGCGATATGTTGCAAGGTTGCGTCTGGATTTTCAATTAAACGGCCATAGCCTGTCGGGTTTTGCATGACGGTGCCTAGAACCGCGATGCCGGTCATGCCGTCGGTGTTTTTGGTGTCGATTAATGTTTGTAAAGTTGTCTGCGTAATAAATGGCGTATCGCCGAGCAATACCAATACGTTGCCTTTGAAGCCTTCAAGGGCGGGTAGTGCTTCTTTCAAGGCACCGCCGGTGCCGTTGCGCTCATGCTGGATGATGGTTTGATGGGGGGTGACTGCGGATTCAAGCTCAGGCATGTCCGGGCCAGTAACCACAATCAGACGTTCGGGGTTGAGCTTTTCAACCGTTGTGACCAGCCAATTAATCATGGGACGTCCTAAAACTGGATGCATAACCTTTGGCAGGTTTGAGCGCATTCGCGTGCCTTTTCCAGCAGCAAGAATAACAACGGCTAAGCTTGGTGATTTTGATTTGCTCATAATGAAACAGGTTTCTGGTTCGTGGTTATTTAATCGTTTATTTCATAGAACCTTTGTATATCGTATTTATTCTTCGCTTGTCACTCGTTTTTCTGCAACCATGACTTCGCCTTTGGCTTGATATTCGGCTAGATGCATGAATAAAGTGCCATATTGGGTTTTGACTAAAATCTTGATCGGGATGGCGAGTTCCGATGGTGCCATTTGGCCCATCCAGATGGTTGGCATGGTGCCTTTTTCCCGGCCTTGTTCTTGTATCGACATCCAGCCACGAGGCTTTTTATGCCATGCGCCGCCTTTGGGTTCCACTTCGACGGTGCATTTGACACTATAACCGTTGAAAATATTGTATCGACTTTGCTGCAGCATTTCTTCTTCACCAAGTTTGAAATGCTGTGTAAAGCGTCGCTTGCCATCGAAAATGTCGGCATCGGCATCGCATTCCCCAGTTTGAGAGAATTGATTTAAGACATTTAATGTTGCGGTTAAGCTGTCAAGGGTTTGGTGTGTGAGGGCTGCGTCAGGCTCTTGTATGGCGGCTGGTTTGTCATGTTCTTTGATTGTTAAATGATTAAAGCTGCCGTCTTTGTTGTAGCTATAGGTTTTGACTTCAGTTTCATCGCGCCATGTGGCAATGGATTCATGTTCTTCAGGTTGATAGGTGCCATCGGGTTGCTTCCATCCTTTGCTGGTAAAGCTGCCCTTCCAAGGAGCTAGTTTGCCGAGAAGCCCCCGTGTTTTGGCGGACAGAGCTATCTGATAGCGATCATCCGGGCTTAGCTCTATGGTCAGGGTCGCTTGGAGGGCATGAATGCCCCCTGCATACACCTCATAGATCATGGTTTGTTTGTTGATTTTATTGGGTGCTTCTATATCTTTTGCGTGAGCGCTGGTGCTAGTTGTAAATGCCAGGCAGCTCAATAGGTAGAGCGCCCATACCGCTTTTAAAGCGCTTGAGATTAGCCGCTGATGTGTCATTAAACCCTCCGAGGTCGAACGATGATATATGCCGCGCTTTGAGCTTGCCAAGGGATTGCCAGAGCAATAAATGGTGCGCACAATATTTGCGGCCGTGTTCCGTTGACCAGCCTAACTGATATGTAGCGCTTTTTCCATGACATAATATTAATATGGCGGCCACGGGTTTATTTTCCAGCTTGGCCAGCCCGATCAATGCTTTTTGGTTTTGAAAGAATAGGGCGCTTAGTGGTTTTAGTGTCCCAAGATCAGCGCCTTTATAGCTTTTCCGCGTTTTATCAATGGCGTATTGTTGTAGTACATATTCTAGATTTTTTCCGGTCTCATCCCATTCAATTGATAGAGGCGAGGTTTCTGCTTTTTTCAAGGATCCTCGCCAGTTTTTGGCCTGATTCTTGCGCAAGGTTTCTTCGTCAGGTGTTAGGTCGAGCCATAGTGTGTGATAGCTTTGATTGGATTGCTTTTTAAAGCCATATTGCTCGAGTAATGTGATGGTTTGCGGTGAAGATTTAGTTTCCGGGATAAAGCGGCGTTTACGGCCCCAGCGCGCTGGGTATTGATGTGCAAAGCATTTGAGGAAAGCTTCGAAATGTGCCAGATGACCGTAACCCGGAAGCCATAGGGGGCCTCGATCCAATGTGATGGCCTGAATGGCTTTGCCAAGTATGCTTGCCTCCATGATTTGTACTAAGCCGGCAGGTTGCTGATCTATTTTAATCAATCCCCAGCTTGGTTTTTGATGGTAAACGGGGCTGAGGGCACGGGCGTAATCATAATCTTGCAATAATGTTGAGTGTTCAATGGTGGTAAAGTGATTGTGCCAGTTTGTCAGAGAAAGGTTGTTCCACTCGATGTTGCATTGGTGTATCATGGAAGCTCCTCATAATTGTACGTGGCGGTGTATAGAGTATTTAATGCCAGCAGAACTATTATTGAAAGATTTTTTTAAGCTTTGCCGACAAGAGTTCAAAGCGCTGGTTGATCATTATGGCTTTTCTTATTTGGAAGGTTTGGCGGAAACCCATAAGGGACGTCAGGTGATTATACCTTATCAATCTGATAAGATGTCGTATCCGTTCTTTGCGGTTGGACGTTATGAAAAGCAAGATTTTGCGATTGAGATTTTGTGTGGCGATACGGACTTTCTTGTGCAGCTTGCTTTGATTTATCAGCGAACTTACCGGCTTTCCTTATATGATGTGCTGTCGGTTATTCAGCCGTATAAGCTGAGTAAATATGAGTTGCCAGCATTGGAAGCACAAGATTTTCTTGCTGATATTAAAAATGTTGAGAAGCTTTTTAAAGCCTATCGTAAAGCGTTATTTGAAAATATTGAACAAATTATTGCCCCGCCGGAAGGGCTCTTAGAAAAAGCGTTGCTCATTAAAGAAAAAAGACTCAAAGAAGAAGTGAGCATGCATTATCGGCAAGGCATGGATGAGGCTTCTGAAAAAGCGAAAGCGGCCTTTCAAGAAGGTGATTTTCGAAAGGTTATTATGTTATTTCGGCCCTATAAGGATGACTTGATTGAGGAAGATTTTAAATTACTTTCTTTGGCGGTTTATAAGCTGGAGGAGTGAAGCTGCTTGACGGGGCGGAATCTCTATGCATATTGAGACGTTGAGAGCAAATGCAATCGGTAATTTTGGAGATAAAGAATGACACAGCCAGCCGTACAAAACGGATTTGAATTGGAAAATGCGGTTGAGGCCGCTTGGGACGCCCGTGAGGGGTTAACCCCGCAGACCACAGGTGCGCATCGCGATGCTGTTGTTGAAGCTTTGTCTTTGTTGGATAACGGGACCTTGCGGATTGCTGAGAAGCGTGAATCGGGCTGGCATGTTAATCAATGGCTGAAAAAAGCGGTTTTGCTCGGCTTTCGCTTACAAGATATGCGTCAGATTTCTGGTGGTGCCGATAATGGTGGTTGGTATGACAAAGTCGACAGTAAGTTTAAAGGCTGGAGTGAAGATAATTTTAAAGCCGCCGGTTTTCGCGCGGTGCCTGATTGTGTGGTTCGCCGCTCAGCCTATATCGCGCCGGGCGTTGTCTTGATGCCTTCTTTTATTAATTTGGGTGCCTATGTTGATGAAGGAACGATGATTGATACATGGTCTACGGTTGGATCTTGTGCACAAATTGGTAAGAACTGTCACATTTCAGGCGGTGTTGGTATCGGGGGCGTGTTGGAGCCTTTACAGGCTGAGCCTGTTATTATCGAAGATAACGTCTTTATTGGTGCTCGTTCGGAAGTTGCCGAAGGTGTGATTGTCGAAGAAGGAGCTGTTATTTCTATGGGCGTTTTCCTAGGTGCATCGACCAAGATTATCGACCGCACAACCGGTGAAATTATTCAAGGCCGTGTGCCGGCATATTCGGTTGTGATCCCCGGCACGTTGCCTGGGAAGCCTCTACCGAATGGTGAGCCCGGCCCTGGTTTGGCTTGTGCGGTTATTGTTAAGCGCGTGGATGCCAAAACACGCTCTAAAACCGGAATTAATGAATTGCTGCGCGATTAAAAAAACGTGCAGTGATCTAGCTGCTTAAAGGCTTTGCCTCACTATGCCCGATGTTATTGAACTTGCTAAAGCTTTGATTTCTTGCCCTTCGGTGACGCCACGGGATGCAGGTGCGCAAGACTTACTGGCTTCAGCGCTTGAGGCGATGGGATTTACTTGCCATCGTTTGGCGTTTGGTGAGGGTGAAGCGCGGGTAGAGAATTTGTTTGCCCGTTTAGGGGATGGGGCGCCGCATGTTTGTTATGCGGGGCATACGGATGTAGTGCCTGCAGGTGATGACGCTGCATGGACTTATGGAGCATTTAACCCAACCGTAGCGGATGATGGTCGCTTATATGGGCGCGGCGCGTCGGATATGAAGGGCTCGGTTGCGGCCTTTGTTGCCGCAGTCGAAGAGTATTTGGCTCAACATGGGAAGCCTGAAAACGGATCGATTTCGCTGTTGATTACCGGCGATGAAGAAGGTGATGCGGTGAATGGCACTGTTAAGGTGTTGGAATGGATGGCAGCCAATGGCCATGTGCCGGATATGGCGCTGGTGGGGGAGCCTACTAACCCGTCATCGTTGGGCCAAGAGGTTAAGATCGGACGGCGTGGATCATTGAGCGGTGTTTTAACCGTTCAAGGGAAGCAAGGTCATGTGGCTTACCAGCATTTAGCGGATAACCCGTTGCCGCGTTTGGCTAAAATGGTTCAGGCTTTGTCAGAATATGTATATGATGACGGCTCCGATCATTTTTCTGCAACGAATTTAGAAGTGACATCGATTGATGTTGGTAATGCCGCTGGCAATGTTATTCCTGCGCAAGGTGTGGCTAAGTTTAATGTGCGTTTTAATGATCATTGGAATGGTGATACTTTGGCGCAGCAAATTCGCAGCATTCTCAATGAAATCGACGACGAATATAGCATTGATTTTCGTTGTAGTGCTGAAAGTTTTATTACTCAGCCTGGTGAATGGCCGGATATGGTGCGTGATGCGGTGACCGATATTTGTGGTGCTCAGCCTGCTTATACGACTAGTGGTGGTACATCAGATGCGCGGTTTGTTGTGAATTATTGTCCGGTAGTCGAGTTTGGTCCGATTAATGAGAGTATTCATCAGATTGATGAAAATGCCGATGTGCAGGTACTGTGTGATTTGGTGCGCATTTATACTCAAATTCTTAAACGCGCTTTTTAGACCTACATATCCAGCGTCGTGTGTGCCTCGTGATTTGGATTGCTTGGTCTTTTCTTTTTTGTGAATTTTTCTTTGATCGATTGTGTGAGCTCGGCGCTATAGCGGCCTACCGGTGATAACGCGCCGTTATGTGCAAGCCATGCTGTCAGGCCTACACCCGCGGCGGTTGCTCCTAATCCACCATGAACAACAATTTGATCATCTACAAAATTAATGCCGAGGAAGGTTAAGGTTCCTGCAACAGCGCTGCCCGCATAGGATAAGCCCATGGACGCGGTTTGTAAGGCATCGGCACCGTTGCCACTATACCCTGCTTTATCCATTAGAAATAAGCTGGTAGCAGCCGTCGCAACCGTGGCAGCGACCGCTTTTTTATGTTTGATGTTGCTCAGGCCAAGGGCTGTTTTTGTATAGGCTTTATGGCCTAGATCGATTAGGTTGCGGCCATCTTGTTTGAGCAAATCAATACCACCTAAGATGCTGGAATATAGCCGGGTTCCCGCGACAGTTTGCGCTTTGTTCATGTGGTTGTTGAATTCAGCTTGGTTATTGTCGTTTGCTTCTTGGCGGTTTGCTGTCGAGTGTGTAAATTTTCCACGTAGATTGGCTTGATAGGCTTGTTTCTTATCCATATCCTCGCCCGTGATGGCTTTATATATACTGGATTCACCGGTTAGATGTATTTGTGCATAGATTAAATCTTCCAAGGTATGTTGAAAGACGTCTTCGAGCTGAGATAGGGGTATTTTATTGTCGCTGTAATCATGAATTGCTGTGCTTAAGGATTCGATTTTTCCTTGTAACAGAGATTGGTAAACAACGCCGTCACCACCGACATCTTCTGCGATGGTTGCTAGGGATAGGTGCATTTGATCAAGAATATGGCACATTTCATGGGCGTGGGATGCGTCCAAGTTATAGCTGCCTTTGAGTGTGCCTTTTTTGAGTTCGAATTTTATTTCCTCGATTTGGAGGGCGGCTTCGCTCAAGGAATGAATTTGTTCGTCCAAAGAGGCTTCGATTGATGGGACTAGTTTGTTATCGCGAATATTGGCCATGATGGCTTGACCGAGTTCGCCCGGTTTTGTGCGTCGTAAATGTATTAATTTACCGCCCACTAATGTGCCGACCATCGCACAGACAAGACCGGTCTTTAAATCGGTTGCGCCTAAGGATTCTTGTAATATTTGTTGCATGGGCTCAATGGTGTCAAAACCTAGTCCGATAGCACCTAACCCAACGGCGCCAGGGCGTTGTCGGGCGGTTGCAAGCAAGGAATCAAAACTGTCATGGAAAAACTCTAAAAAACGCGCAAAGCCGGCAGGGCCATATTTTGCGTTTTGTAAAATAAGGCGCGTATACATTAAAAAATGGCCTGGCCCATTTTGGAAGAGATTTAAAATAAAGGAGCCTTTCCCAACATCTTGCGCGGCATTTGTAGCGCCGGTCATATAGGCAGGATCATTTACGGGTTCTAAGCCTAGGGCTTCGACGGCTTTTCCAAGGGCGGTATCGCTAAAGGCAGAGAGTGTTCGGACTGTATTTTCGATGGAGGCAACAAACCAGTGTTTGTAAGCTCCAAAGGCACCGTAATGCCAATGGTAATCGATGCCTTCGATGCCTGTTTTTTCTTCTTCGGGGGTGCGTTGGATGTTGGAAAGCTCACCAAGGCCATCATTTGTATTTTCCGCTATATTTTCTGCTCCTAAACTGGAGAAATCAAACTGCGTGTTGCTGCCGACGGCATCTAGCCCGATTGTCGTCGGATCATTGATAGGAGCGGTGACTTGCGGATCATCGGGCATAAAAGGAATGCCCTTATAATACATATAAACACCTAGAAATAGCGCAAGGGTGGGTAGCGGCGCTTCTTTTGGGCCGACGAAAAAAACGTCGTTCCAAAAATCAAGAAGGTCTTCAACGGCTTTCTTTCCGGTTCTGGCCATGGCGCCTTGGCCTTGTTCTGTTGCCATTTCGAGGACTTCAATCATTTCGCTTAATTCTTCGTCACGGTGCTGTTCAGCGATTTTGACGTCGATCGGTGCTGCGCGGGTAAAAATTTCTTTTAGGCGTCCGGCCAGCGCAATATCAGCATTTTGTTGTGCTGTGCGTTTATGGGGTTTGATACGTTCTAGGTCGCCTTTGACCATTTGAGTCATATCACGGCCAAATGCAAAAATTTGATAAAACTCAGGATGCATAGAAATGGCGCTGAGCTTGGCTTCGTCTAGTTTGCCTTGGGTTTGGTAATGTTCAATCACTTTGTTGAGGCGATTTACTTGATCAGTGAAATCTGCGTATGGGCTGTCATTGCGTTTTGTCCAATGATAAAAGCGCCAGTGTTTATCGACTTGTGGGTGTAGGGCTATGGCGCTTAGCGCTGTGTTGGCTTCTAATAGTTGTTGTAGTTTTTCATCAGCAGAAAAGGGGCTGAGCTGTGTTTCTAGTAATTTTTGAAGGGTCGGGTTATCGCATAAATGTTGGTGACCTTCTTCGATTTGTTTAATGAGATCGTTCTGATAATCTTCGTCGGATAATTGCTGGCTTAGATCTGCCAATGTTTCATTGGTAATGTCTTTGTTGGCTGTGCGAATGAATGCATGTAGCTGATCTGGCGCTAGATAGAGCAGGCCGAAATTTTGTTTTTCAATACCGGTCGATTCTTTGAGTGTATCCCAAAACCAGTTTGCGAATTTTTCTTCTGTTGGGCTGGCCGGCCTTAGCAGGCGTTCGTTTAGGCTAAAGGAGAAGCCTTTTTGTGCGTCAAAACGAGACCCCGGTAACAGGGCTGTTTCAAGCGGTTCTTTGTCTTTGTTTGGATCATAGCGATTGGCTTTACCCGTGATGTCGATATCACTGGTTTTGCTAAGCATTTGATCTTTTTCCATGTTGCCGATGGTTTCTTCGTGGCATTCGGCGCCTTGCGCATCTAGGGAAACGTGACGGTATGCAGGGATGTCGGGCTGGCCGGTTAGGCCATAGCGCAAGGCGCGATGAAGTATTTCCCGGCCTGCGCGTGCATCTTTTCGGTTGTTTGTTTTGTTGCCGTTTTCATCCGTTCTTAGTCCTTGTAACAAGGGCTGATGCAGGAATTTTAAATATTCTTGTGCTTCAAAGAGGCTGCCAGCCTTGTTAAAAGCGGGGTTGCCATTGGGAAATTCCACGTGATATTGCTGATCATTGCCGTCATAACGAATTTGTGCGCCGATTATTTTGGCGTGTTTTTGTAAATCTGAGCCAATCGGCCATTGTGCAATCAGGCCGACTTGGTGTCGGATTGGCACGGGTTCAGCGGACGGATTAGGGGCCGCATGTGGCATGGGTTGTACGATAGGTTTTTCTCTTACCGTGTTCAGCATTTTTTCCTCTATTTTAAATCCGTTATGACCATTTTTAATTTTGGTTTCTAATATTGGGTTCGGATTTTATCGCTCAGTCTATAATTGTGCGTGCAGTTCAGCATTTTTGGCATCGATTGCTCTTGTAAGCTCAGGCACAACATATGTTTGCCAGAAGTGCCCGACATCAAAATCATGAACATCTTCCAAATGAGTTACATAGGCACGGCCATCAGGATTTGTAAGAGGAATAAAGGCCCCGCGAGCTTGGCTTGAAAGCGTGTTTTCTTTTATCCGTTGTGAGGATGACATGGTGCCAAAATCACGCATAATGGCGGTATGGGCCGGTTCGATAACTTGTGAGGTTGGCTGAACTAAAAACCCTCGGCTTGTGTCAAAACGTAGGGTGGCGGCATCAAAATCAATTGGAATGTTATAGTTGGTCCCTTTATGCGTGAATCTGACATGCATTTCAGGGCCCTCACCAAAAATTTCCAGTGATTTTTGTAGTTCTAATAATTCTGCTGTCGCGTCGGCGCGTTGTTCGCGAGTTAGATTTGTTTGATTTAAACGATTTTCTACTGGCAACAATGCAAGCGCTGCTTGCTTTACGTCGGTAATTGTATTGTTTTGCGCGGTGGCAGTAGTTGGTAATGCAAATGATAAGGTAGCAGCGGCTAATGCGCTGATGGCGAGAGACGATTTTTTTGTTTTTTGCGTTTCCATGGCGGTTTTCCTTTTATGACACCCTGTGATTTTTACAGGATTATCAAAAATGTTTTTTAATGTAAATGATAATTATTCTCAAATAAGTTCTTGCGCAAGCTTTTTTTGAATGATAATCATTATCATCAAGTTCAGCCAATAATAAGGAAAATGAATATGGCAGATGCAGCAGCAGCTTCCGGATCGTCCAGCGGTATTAAGTGGGGCAGTGTTTTAAAATGGACATTTCGCTTTGCCGTGATGGGGATTGGTTTTGGTGTAGCGGAAATGGCGCTATCTGAATTGGTGGCGGGTGGCTTTATTCACTCAGATATTCCAATTGCTAAAGAAATTTTAAGTAGCTCGATTGAGTTTATGGATCCGATTGTTCAGGGCTTGCAAGACTGGATGACCGGAGGGGGAGCTTTGTCGGTTGATCAGGCAATGGAACCCGTGAACGGTTTTTTCAAAAGTATTCATGAGTTCTTTGGCGTTCATGATACATTTCTTCCGCCAGTTGCAACAGGTACATTAGAAGCCCCGGTTCAGGGCGCTGTAGAAGGGCTGGGGCTTAGTGCGGGCTCGAATAGCTTTGATTTTAGTGGTTTAGCGCCCTCCACGCCGTAATAATAGTGATTAAAGTGTTTTAATGAAATCATTGCAGCTTAAAAAACGCGGGCTTGTGGCGGCCTTTGGTGCGACGGTAGGCACGGTGGCTTGGACAGGTTTTTATGCTTACATGACTGATGGGGATGTGCCGAGCGCCAGAAGTTTATTCTTTGTTGCTGCTGGATGTGGCTCTGTTGGGTTTGCCAAAGCCAGAGAGATCTGGAATGAATGCTTAGATAATGATTTTGATCATGATTAAGGGCCGTTTTTTAAACCCATTTTAATTTTTTAAAGATAGCAATCTGCGCAATGACGGCTATGGTTAGCATGCCACAGAAAATCAAAAAAGCGTTGTGATTATCTGCACCCGGAATACCGCCAACATTGATGCCTAAAAGGCCGGTCAGGAAGCCAAGCGGCAGAAAAATCGCGGCAATGATCGATAAAACATACATATTTTTATTCATTTTATCGGCCAGTGTGCTGGTGAGTTCATCTTTGATAATCTGGGCGCGTTCACGTAAGATGTCTAAATCTTCAAGGTAGCGGGTGATCCGGTCGAGTGTTTCTTGCAAATGTCGCTTGTGGAGTGAATCTAGCCACGATTGATCAGAGGTTCGCAAATGCGCTAAGGCATCCCGCTGAGGTGCGATATAGCGCTTGAATAACATGGCTTGTTTTCTAAGTTCGGTAATTGCGTGACGTTCGTTAATATCGGGATTATCCATGACTTGTTCTTCGATATCGTCCATTTTTTCATCCAGAGCAAAGAAAACAGGTTCCATGCGCTCAAATAATAGGGCGCTTAAAGTGGTGATGAAATCACCGGAATTTTTGGGACCGTTGCCTTCTTTGAGTTGGCTTTGAATGTCTTTGATGGCCTTGAGTGGACGGCGCTGGACGGAAATAATGCGGTTGGCATCAATCCATAGGCGAATCGAAATCATGTCTTCCGGTCGGGCGTTTTCATTCAGGTTGGCGCCGCGCAGAATTAATAGGGCGCCTTGGTCAAACTCTAAAATACGGGGGCGCGTTTCTTCGGCCAGAAGGGCACTTAGGATAATGTGATCAAGATAGCTGACCTCGCGTTCCAACCATTGGCGGCTGGCAGGATTATTGCCATCTAGATGAACCCAGGCTAATGCTTTGTCTTTAATGGTTTTGGAGATAGCATCGCCGGTTAAGATTTTTCCGTTACCGTTGCCATTGATTGCACAGGCATAGAGTATTCCTTGGTCTTGTTCCATCGTGTTTAGCCTCGTCAGCATCGTTCATTGATTGAGATGATGATACAAGATCTATGTATTGAAATATAGACGGTAAGAGAAAATGGAGCGAGTGAAGGGATTCGAACCCTCGACCCCAACCTTGGCAAGGTTGTGCTCTACCCCTGAGCTACACTCGCTTGTAGAGGCAAGGATCAATCTCCTTGCGGGTAAAAGTAAGCGTGAATATAGCCAAAATGACATAGAATGCAAGCGATAAAATTATATTTATTGTCGTATTAGGATTTCGGGGTGGTTTCGTCCATGGTCTCGTATTCGCCTTCGATAATATCGCCGGTTTTTTGAGATGTTTGATGCGACTGGGAAGGGCTTTGACCGCTGACCGCCCATGTGGTGTGGTTTTTGATATAGTGGCGTAACATGTTTCTAACCGGTGGGAATAATAGTAAAAAACCGATCGTGTCGGTTAAAAAGCCCGGAGTAATCAGCGTAGCGCCCGAGATAACCAAGCAAATGCCGTCAAACATATTTGACAGCGGCACTTGCCCACGATTGAGGGCGATGCGAATTTGCTGAATGGTTTGTATGCCTTGATGTTTGACGATCATGCCACCGATCAGCGCGGTCAAAAAAGCGCAGGCTAACGTTGAAAATAAGCCGATTGTTTCGCCGACTTTTAAAAACAACATAAGCTCAGCCAATGGGATGCAGATAAAAATAATGAAAAAAGGCATATGATCCCTTGTGCTTTGTGAAACAGAAACTATTCTTAAGCTATTGGTTTAATATTTTGCGTTTCTTTATGTTACAATAGAGTGAACAAGATAAAACGCAAGCAATTGAGGGCTTTTTTGTCGTGCCGGGTGATTTGATTATATATGCAGTTGTTGCGGTTGCACTGGTGGTGTGGCTGCGTTCGGTGTTGGGTACGCGTCATGAAGGCGATGAGCCTGCAAGTCCTGTTGCGGGGTTGCCTGATCTTGAGGCACCTAAAATGAGCGGTGATATCGATGGCGTGAAAGAGCTTTCTGCGCCCACTGCCGGGGCTGAGCAGCAATTGCAATATGTGGCTAAAGATAAAACCGGCGTGATTAAAATTGAAGCCGAGGCTGAGGCTGCTTTGCGCAAAGTGATTGAAGCTGATCCGACGTTTAGCCTGAAGTTTTTCTTTTCTGCCGTGCAAGATGTGTTCGCGATGGTGGTTGAGGCGTTTGCTGATGGTGATCGTGACGCGCTGGAAGATATGCTTATTCCGCAAGTTTATCAGCCGTTTTCCGATGCGATTGATGCTCGTGAAGCCAAGGGGCATCGCGCCAGTGCGGAAGTTCATGCCATTGAAGAGGCGTATATTATCGATGCAGCACTAGAAGGGCGTAAGGCGTATATTACGGTGCGCTTTGTTGCCGATCAAAGTAGCTGTGTGCGTGATGAAGCAGGCAATGTTATCGAAGGTGACCCTGCGCGTAATACACGTATGATTGATATTTGGGTCTTTAGTCGTGATCTAAAATCTCGTGATCCGCGTTGGATGGTGGTAGAGACTCGCGGTGATTTTGACGGCGATAATGACTTCGTTCCTAATGCTTAGGCTCCCATGATTCGCGACGGTTTTTCTTTCCCTACTTTATTTTTGTGCTTGCTTGGCAGTGCTTTGTTGTTGCTGGCTGGTTGTGGCCAGCGCAACGAAGCCTTGCATTTACAGCCTATGTCGTTTGCCAAACTCCCCGGGTGGGAGCAAGATTCGTTGCGTGAGGTTGCTCCGGCTTTTTCACGCTCTTGTGTGCGTATTATGAAGCGTTCAGGTGATCAGGCGTTCGGGCCGCTATCTGAGGCCGGCACTTATGGCGATTGGCAGGCAGTTTGCTCGCGCTTTCTTGCGGAAAATTTTACCTCTGATCAACAGCTACGCGTATTTTTCGAAGAAAGCTTCGTACCTTTTGAAGTGCGCGCGGGCGCTGAGCCTCAGGGGCTTTTTACCGGTTATTATGAAGCATCGCTTCGTGGCTCGCGTCAGCGTCAAGGGCCTTATCAAACCCCGCTTTATAGCCGCCCGGATGATTTGGTGATGGTGCAGTTAGGTGATTTTCGTGAACATTTGAAAGGTGAGCGCATCGCAGGGCGGGTTGTTTCTGGGGCGTTAAAGCCATTTGAAACGCGTGCAGAAATTGTCGAAGGACAGAGTGCTTCTTTGAAAGAACCTTTGGTTTGGGTCGATGATCCGGTTGATGCGTTTTTTGTGCAGATTCAAGGTTCCGGTGTGGTGGAAATGACGGATGGCTCTGTAATGCGAATTGGCTATGCGGGCCAAAATGGTCATCCTTATTATGCGATCGGGCGAGAGCTGATTAAACGTGGAGACCTCACCAAGGAAAGCGTGTCGATGCAATCGATCCGCGCGTGGCTGGAATCTCATCCTGATGAGGCTGTTCACGTTATGAATACCAATCGCTCCTATGTTTTTTTTAGGGAGCTTGATGGTGATGGGCCTTTAGGTGGGGAAGGTGTGGCGTTGACTGCTGGACGTTCTTTGGCAATTGATCGCAGTTTATTGCCTTATGGTGTGCCTTTTTGGCTAGAAGCGGATCATCCGAAAAATTCGAAGCAATCTATTCGTCGTCTCATGATGGCGCAAGATACAGGTGGCGCTATTCGTGGTGCAGTGCGCGGCGATGTATTCTGGGGATATGGATCGCAGGCTGAGCATATGGCCGGAGCGATGAAGTCTGAAGGGCGCTACTGGATTTTATTGCCGAAAAGCTTATATCCTTAAAGGTATAGAGCGATTATCAGCGTTTATAGGGACTTGAACAGTGAAAAGTTTGCCTGACATTTTGCCAATTTTTCCATTGTATGGTGTTTTATTACTGCCAGGTGGAAAGCTGCCTTTGAATGTCTTTGAACCACGATATATTGCCATGTTTGATCATGCGTTGAAAACTGATCGTTTGATTGGGGTGATTCAACCGCGCCAGCAAGACGAAGAGGCTATTTTTTCTGTCGGATGTGCCGGTAAGATTATTGAATTTTCTGAAATGCCGGATGGACGTTATGAAGTCGTGCTATGCGGTGTTAGCCGCTTTGAGGTTGAACAAGAGATTGCAGACTCTCATCCTTTCCGTCAGGTGCAGCCCAATTGGGAAGGCTTTCAGGCCGATCTCGAAGATAATTCCGGCTGTTTGGGGTTAGAGCGCGATAAGCTTAAGACTTTGTTGCGGCTTTATTTCGAGCGTGAAGGCATGGGATGTGATTGGGACCGCGTTGATGGAGCAAGTGATGGCAAGCTGATGACTTGTTTATCGATGGTGTGCCCGTTTGGCGCGCTGGAGAAGCAGGCATTAATGGAAGAAAAATGCTGTAAAGAGCGCTCCAAGCTGTTTATGACATTACTGGAGATGGATGTTCATAAAGCTTAACACTATTTACATTGGTTTACAGATTCCACACTTACTGATAGAATTATTGTAAGTATTATTTTTTAGGAAGAATGGAATTTATGCAGCTTGTTCGTGATGTACGTGGTTTTACTTTGGTTGAATTGGCCATTGTGATGATTATTATTGGTTTATTGTTGGGCGGGGTGCTTAAAGGGCAGCAGCTCATCGATAATGCGCGCGTGACTTCGGTTATTGCGGATGTAAAATCTTTTACGGCAGCTTATTACTCTTTTCACGATACTTACGGCGCGATTCCTGGGGACATGCGTAATGCCGATACTCGCTTGCAAGGATGCGCGGCAGGTAATGCGAATAATTGTGTTGCCGGTAATGGTAACGCGATTATTGGCCGAATGATTGGCGGTGTAAGCGGTGTTGCGATTGGTGAAGATGTCTCCGGTGATATGGAGAATACTCAATTTTGGAAGCATATTGCTTTGGCAGATCTGATTAGTGGTGTTGACCCGACGGCACCGACAAATGCGACGGATAGTAATTTCGCTTTTGGCTCATCTCACCCTGATGCCGCGTTTGGTGGTGGGTGGTCGATGGTTTATGCCAATGATACAGGTGATGATACGTATGGCCATACATTAAGGCTGCACCGAAATCCGACGGGTAATATCCAAAATGGTTCAACGGGTGTTCAGGTTTTAAATCCACATCAGGCAGCGCAAATTGACCGTAAGCTGGATGATGGAAGATCAAACGCGGGTTCTGTGCAAGGAGAATATCAAGGGTCAGGTTGTGATCCGACCGGTGACTATGATGAGAGTACGACAGCGAAGAATTGTTGGATGCTCTTTACCATTGAATAAGGTTTTATGTGATGAAGATTGACCCTGCATTATTGGAAATTTTAGTGTGCCCGTTGACTAAAACGGGGTTGCGCTATGACCAAACGAAGCAGGAGTTGATTTCGGAGGCTGCAAAGCTTGCTTTTCCTATTTGTGACGGCATTCCGATAATGTTGGTTGAAGAGGCGCGGTCTTTATAATTTAAATGCTGTTTAAGCTCCTTTCTTGACATTGATCGCTCTTTTTAATTATAAGTCTTTCTTATGTTAAAAGACTCTAGTTCTGAGCCCCCGCGATTGGTGCATGTAGGTTCACCGCTATATCATTCTTTTCCATCTATGGGATTGAGCGATGGTTTTGATCTGCCGGATGCAGGGCTAGCTTTGAAAACTAATCGATTTTTAACAGGCCAAAATTATACCATGATATGGGGGTTTTTTCAGTCCGCGGACAAGCTTCGTCCTGAATCTTTCCAAATGCATTTTACGCCACTATCGGCTGTTTTGAGCGAAAGAGATGTGCAGCGGTCGGTGGTTGTTGATATGCCGCTCTATCCGTATTTTTCTGCCCATTGTGTTGCTAATGAAATCGTTCGAAATCCAAAGCGGTCTAATGTTTTGTCTAGTAGATTGTGCCATTTGTTTGGAGAAAAATCCGCAGATGGTGAAAAACTCAGTGAGCTTATTACCCAGTTAGACGATATCCAGCAAAAAGCATTTTTTGATGTGCTAGATGGAATTGTTGATATGCCGCCTGATGATAATGCAATACGTGGGATCTTTCGAGACGTTTATCGAAGTGTCACGACATTATTGCATGTGATGCGACCTCAGATGAAGCGACTCTATGACGAGCCTATGGTTGTTGTGCCTCATGGCTATGGTTATGATGCGCGTATGGCAAGCGGGCCGGATTAATAAAAAACTTGCCTTTGATGCGTTGTTTCTGCTTAAAATACTTTCCAATGGTTGATCGTTTTAATCTACTGCCGTCTCTACTCCTCCTTATTGCCCCCTAAATGGGCATGAGGCGCTTGTATGCGCCTGCGTTTAGGGGAAAATCATTTACTTCATGTTTCTTTTTTGATTAAAACTAGGGTCAATGGACCCGAGGCCGGCCCGAAGGAGCCGAGAGATTATGGCTGATAATTCAATTATTATTTTTGATACGACTTTAAGAGATGGGGAACAATCACCCGGTTGTTCTATGAATCTGGAAGAAAAGCTGATTATGGCGCGTTTGCTTGATGAGATGGGCGTGGATGTGATCGAGGCCGGGTTTCCGATTGCTTCGGCCGGTGATTTTGAAAGCGTTCAAGAAATTGCAAAAATTGTCAGATCTGCGGTGGTGTGTGGGCTTTCACGTGCGAAGGCAGGCGATATCGAGGCAAGCGCTCAGGCGATTGCTCCTGCGCTGAAAGGATCGGGGCGCGGGCGTATTCATACCTTTATTTCTACTAGCCCACTGCATATGAAATATAAGCTGCAGATGAGCCCCGAGGCAGTGTTGGAAGCGATTCACGAAAGTGTGACAACAGCACGTAAATTTACAGATGACGTCGAATGGTCGGCAGAAGATGGCTCGCGCACGGAAGATGACTTTTTATGTCAGGCGGTTGAAACGGCGATTAAAGCGGGTGCCACCACGATTAATATTCCTGATACGGTTGGTTATGCTTTACCGGCTGATTATGCAGCGAAATTTGAAATGCTGATTAATCGCGTGCCGAATATTGATAAAGCTATCTTATCAGTCCATTGCCATAATGATTTAGGCATGGCGGTAGCAAATTCACTTGCCGGAGTTAATGCCGGGGCGCGCCAGATTGAATGCACGATTAACGGCATTGGGGAGCGCGCTGGGAACGCGGCGCTGGAAGAAGTTGTCATGGCGATGCGGACGCGTGCCGATGATTTGCCTTATCAGAACAATATCGATACGACTAAGATTACTAAAATTTCACGGACGCTATCGGGGATTACGGGCTTTAATGTTCAGCCGAACAAGGCCATTGTCGGGGCAAATGCTTTTGCGCATGAAAGCGGCATTCACCAAGATGGCGTTTTGAAGAATGTTCAAACTTACGAGATTATGACACCGGAATCAGTGGGGCTTAATGAAAGTAAACTGGTGCTGGGTAAGCATTCAGGGCGTCATGCATTCCGATCCAAGCTGGAAGAGCTGGGTTATCAATTGGGTGACAATGCATTGGAAGATGCGTTTCGTCGTTTTAAAAACCTGGCAGATAAGAAAAAAGAAATCTTTGAAGACGATTTGATTGCGTTGGTCGAAGACGAAGTGGTGCGTGCGCATGAGGCGATGAAGTTTGTATCGTTGCAGGTGCAAGCAGGCTCAGAAGGGCCACAGCTTGCCAAGCTGACGATGGACGTGGATGGTCAGCCTCATACGCAAGAGGTCGAAGGCAATGGGCCGGTAGATGCTATTTTTAAGGCTATTCGTGCGATTGTGCCACACGCCGATGCGCGGTTGAAGCTCTATCAGGTGCACGCGGTAACCGGCGGTACGGATGCGCAGGCCGAAGTGACAGTGCGTTTGGATGAAAATGGTATGACTGTTAACGGTCAGGGCGCTGATGCTGATACCATGGTGGCCTCAGCGCGTGCATATATTAATGCGCTGAATAAATTAATGACCAAGCGTGGCCGCGTCATGAACGCAGAAACTGATAAGCGGGCGATGACTCCTTAATCTTGTTTATTGGGGCGTGTTTATATGAAACCAAAGCTGTTAACGACTCTTAAAACTTATACGCGCGATCAATTCTGGTCGGATGTGTTTGCTGGTATTACTGTGGCGATGGTTGCGTTGCCGCTGAGTTTGGCGATTGCGATTGCTTCGGGGGCGGATCCAGCCACAGGGTTGATCACTGCAGTGGTTGCAGGTTTTTTTATCTCCCTGATGGGGGGAAGTCGTGTGCAAATTGGCGGTCCGACCGGTGCTTTCATCGTGGTGGTGTTTGGTGTGATCGCTGATCATGGTTATGATGGGCTGGTGTTGGCTACCTTTATGGCGGGTATTATTTTGATTGTGGCCGGTCTTTTAAGGGCTGGCAGCTTGATCCGATTTATTCCAGAAGCCGTGGTGAATGGTTTTACGATTGGGATTGCGGTGATTATTGCGACGAGCCAATTGCAAGACTTGCTCGGCATCACGAATCTTCAAGGCTCACCCGATTTTATTGATAAGATTCCGGCGCTTTGGCAGGCGCGTGATGGCATTGGTTTGCCGGCCCTAGGCGTAGGTCTCTCGACGATGATTTTGATTGTGATCTTACGCAGATTATCTGCCAAAATTCCGGGTTTACTGTTGGCAGTCGGGGCAACATCGGTGGCGGTGTTTGCTTTTTCTCTACCCGTTGATACGATTGCGGCGCGTTTTGGAGATTTACCCAATCACCTACCGATGCCTTCGGTGCCAGCGGTTTCCATGGACCGCTTGATTGAATTGCTGCCTTCGGCGTTGGTGATTGCATTTTTAGCGGGGGTTGAATCGCTGCTTTCGGCGATGGTGGCGGATCAAATGATTGGCTCGAAACATCGATCGAATGCCGAAGTCATTGCGCAAGGGGTTGCGAATTTGGCTTCTTCTTTGTTTGGTGGCTTACCGGCAACCGGTGCGATTGCTCGTACGGCTACTAATGTGAAGGCAGGGGCTAAGACCCCGGTTTCTGGGCTCGTGCATGCGGGGGCGGTTTTTGCGATGATGGCACTGGCAGCCCCTTTGGCGGGGCAATTAGCGATGCCGGCCTTGGCGGGGTTGCTCATGTTGGCAGCCTGGAATATGAGCGAGCCACATAAATGGGGCAGTTATTGGCAGCGCCCTGTTGAAGATCGCGTGCTATTGTTCGTGACGCTCGGTCTAACCGTGTTTACTGATCTGACCATTGCGATCAGTGTCGGTGTCTTTTTAGGGCTTGCGATCCGTTTAAAGCGCCGCGAAGTGCCTCCGGCAAAATGGAACACGCCTAAAATCTAATTACTTTATAACGCTATCGAAAATTAACGATTTGTTTGATACAATAAAGGGTTATTTCTTGGGAAGGAGCCCCTTATATGCCTATCTATCGTGCACCGCTTGATAATATTCGCTTTGTTTTGCATGACGTTTTGAATGTTGAACAGATTAGCCAGCTTGAGGGTTATGAAGAAGCCACGCCGGATTTAATTGATTCCGTGCTGGAAGAGGGCGCTAAAATCTGTGAAGAGGTTTTATTTCCCTTAAACCAGAGCGGTGATCAAGAAGGCTGTGTTCGCCATGAAGATGGCTCGGTCACTACGCCGAAAGGCTTTAAAGAGGCTTATGAAACCTTTATCGAAGGTGGGTGGGCTTCGCTGGCTTGCGATCCGGAATATGGCGGTATGGGCATGCCGATGGTTTTAAATACCTGTATGAAGGAATTGATTTGCTCGGCTAATATGAGCTTGGGGATGTATCCCGGTCTTTCCTATGGCGCGTATGAGGCTTTGCATCGTTTCGGCACGGATGAGCTTAAAAATTTATATCTTCCTAAAATTGTTGATGGGACATGGTCGGGCACGATGTGTTTGACCGAAGCGCATTGCGGTACTGATCTGGGTTTGATTAAAACCAAGGCTGATCCGTTGGATGATGGTGGTTACTCCATTACGGGGACCAAGATTTTTATCTCCGCCGGGGAGCATGACCTCACCGAGAATATTATTCATTTGGTTTTGGCCAAGCTGCCCGATGCGCCTGAAGGAGCGAAAGGAATTTCGTTGTTTGTGGTGCCGAAATTTATCCCCGATGGTGAAGGTAATCCGGGGGAGCGCAATGCCGTTGAATGTGGCTCGATCGAGCATAAGATGGGTATTAAGGCCTCCAGCACTTGTGTGATGAATTTTGATGGTGCTAAAGGTTGGCTTGTCGGTGAGCCACATAAAGGTTTGCGCGCGATGTTTGCGATGATGAATGATGCGCGTTTGGGCGTTGGGATGCAGGGCCTTGGTATTGCTGAGGTTGCGTATCAAAACGGGCTGGAATATGCGAAGGATCGCTTGCAAATGCGGGCGCTGGACGGGGTGAAGGCACCGGATAAGCCTGCCGATCCGATTATTGTGCATCCTGATGTGCGCCGGATGTTGCTCACCGGTAAGGCGTTTACCGAGGGTGCACGTGCCTTGGCGTATTGGACCGGTATGCAAATTGATATTGCACGCGCGCATCCTGATGAAGCGGAACGCGCACGTGCCGATGATTTGTTGGCTTTGTTAACGCCGATTGTTAAAGCCTATTGCACCGATATGGGAGCCGAGGTTGCCAATCTGGCCATTCAGGTTTATGGCGGCCATGGTTACATTCAAGAATGGGGCGTGGAGCAATATGCCCGTGATGCCCGCATTGCGCAAATTTACGAAGGCACCAATGGTATTCAGGCGCTGGATTTAGTCGGCCGTAAGATGGGGCAAGGCTTTGGTCGCTTGCTGCGCCGTTTTTTCCATCCGGTGGCTGAGTATATCGAGGCCGAGCAAGCCGACCCCGCCATGGCTGAATTTATCTTTCCGTTGGCTAAAGCTTTTGCCAAGTTACAGCAATCTACGGCGATGGTGGCGCAAAAGGGCCTAAAAGATCCTAATGAAGCTGGCGCGGCATCGGTTGATTATTTACGTCAGTTTGCCTTGGTATCGCTTGCATTTATGTGGTGTAAAATGGCCAAGGCAGCGATGGTTAAACTTGAGGCAGGTGAAGGCGATCAGGCGTTTTATGAGTCTAAAATCGAAACGGCGCGCTTTTATATGTCACGCATGTTGCCTGAGGCTGATGGACGATTTAAAATGATTCTGGCAGGCGCAAAGCCGCTGATGGAATTAAAGGTCAGCGGCTTTTAGCTTGTTTAAAGGACATCTAGCATTTCTGCGACGAGGGGATGTCTTACGATATCTTTTTGAGATAGCTTTACAACGCCTAAGTTTGGTAATGCACTTAACCGGTGAGAGATATCGGCTAGGCCGCTCATCCCGTCTAATAAGTCGGATTGATCCGGATCGCCGGTCACAACCATTTTTGAATGCCACCCTAACCGGGAGAGCAACATCTTTAGCTGGCTATAGGTACAGTTTTGCGCTTCATCAATGACCACGAAAGCATTGTTGAGTGTGCGGCCACGCATAAAGCCAACCGGGGCAATTTCAATCGTGCCGTCTTCGATGAGTTGGCGAACTTTCTTGCCGCCCATCCGGTCGCCTAGCGCATCGTAAAGTGGGCGCAGGTAAGGTGCCATTTTCTCGTGAAGATCGCCGGGCAAATAGCCAAGAGATTCACCGGCTTCCATTGCTGGGCGTGATAATATAATGCGCTCCACTTCGCCTTTGAGGAGTGATTCAACCGCGAGTGAAATCGCGATATAGGTTTTACCTGTACCGGCTGGGCCAATCGCCATCGTGAGGCTGTGGTCTTGTATCGATTGCATAAGGTCTGCTTGTCCGTCAGAGCGCGGCTTAATGTTTTTAACGTATTTTTGATCGCGGCGGCCGTCAATTTCTTCGTCTAGTGGGTGCCAGTCAGCGCTGGTTCCTTGGACGACTTTAAAGTCATGTTCTTGATTTTTGCGAGTTTTACGGGTTTTTTTCGACATAGGTGCTCCTTAGGTGAGGTGCTGCAGAAAGCAGCAAGGCGGGAGAGAATGCATGGCCCCTGTAATGCGAATAGATAGCCAGAAATGGCTTGCACGTCGCATATGACGAAAGAGATTAACGTCTTGGGAGAAAGGGCGGCGGTGGTAATCGGTGTGCGGATCAAAAGCTGTCCTTTGGTTTTTACCATGCACCTTAAGCATAGCAAAAAAGCCAGAAAGCCCAAAGGGAATTAACTTATGAATAATCAAATTTTACAGTAGGTGCAGGGATGCTCTATACTGTATAATAGTGCAACTTTCGAAATAGGCGGGGTTTATTTTCTGTGATTAACGATGAAAAAAAACCAAATAAGCAATTGAAAAATAAATCAATTTTTTTGATTGGCGCATTGTTGTTGGGCATTTTTCTTAGTGCGTTGGTTTCTGAGGCGCAGGCTCAATATTATATTAAACGAGGTGACTCTAAAGAGAGCGAATCCAAAAGTGATTCGAAATCATCGAAAGAAAATTTTTATATTCCCCCGACACAAAACACCAAGACTCCGCGTCGCCCACAAGCTCAGCAAACACCAAAACAACAATCACCGACCGCAAGTGCTTTGGATGGATTGAGCTTTGAGCAACGCTCCGAAATTCGTAGACAACAGACATTTTTGAAGGGGTTGCCCCCTTGTAGTGAAAAAGAACAAGCTTTTTATCAGGCGTTTAATCAGATTTTGTATGACGGTATGGATGCTTATAATGAGCAAGGATCATCATCTTTGTCACGTAAGCATCGTAAGCAATTAGACGAGATGAATGCGTTATGGAAGAAGCTGGAAAATCCATCTTATTCAGCCAAAGTAACGGATTTGACAACGCGCTGCGGTCTTCGTGCCGCGCGCTTGAAGGCGCAATAGCCGAGAAGCATTGATTTTCAGATAAGAGTGATATAGCGTGGCTTCCTTTGATTTAAGGAAGCTTTTTGCTTTAAAGGGGGCAGGTTATGACTACGCGCGTATCGTTTGAGGATGTGAAAAAGGCTTATGAGGCTATTCGCGGCTCGACCATTCGTACGCCGATGGTTAAGGCGGCCCGTTTGTCGGCGCATTTGGGCATTGACCTGTATATGAAGCTGGAAAATCGGCAATATACCAATGCGTTTAAGGCGCGTGGAGCACTGAATAAGCTTTTAACCCTTAGCGAAGAAGAACGCAAAAACGGTGTGATTGCGTGTAGTGCAGGCAATCATGCGCAAGGGGTTGCCTTTCATGCGCAAAAATTGGGTATTCCAGCCACGATTGTGATGCCTAACGGTACTCCTTTTAACAAAATTCAAAAAACTGAAGATTTTGGTGCCAAGGTTGTTTTGCACGGTAATCAGTTTGATGAAAGCGTGGGGGAGACTTGGCGCCTTGCTAAGGAAAATAACTTTACTTTTATTCATCCTTTTGATGATCCTTATGTGGTTGCGGGTCAAGGAACTGTTGCGATTGAAATGTTAGAGCAAGAGCCTGATCTGGATGTCGCGGTAGTGCCGATTGGTGGTGGCGGTTTGATTGCGGGGATGGCCACAGCGTTTAAAGCGATGAAACCTGAGATGCAGGTGGTTGGCGCGCAAGCGCAGCTCTACTCGGCGGTTAAAAACGCGATGGAACATATTGATCATTCTGTTTTGGGTGGGGCAACGCTGGCAGAAGGTATCGCGGTGAAAGCACCAGCTGAGAATAATCTGGTGGTGATCGAGGATTTGGTTGATCGGATTGATCTGGCCAGTGAAGTTGAAATTGAAGAAGCGATTTTTGATTTGTTGAGTGATGAGAAAATTGTCGCCGAGGGCGCAGCAGGTGCAGGCCTTGCGGTTATTAAGAATAATCTTGAATTTTTTAAGGGCAAAAAAATTGGCTTGTTGATTTGTGGTGGGAATATTGACTCTCGTACATTATCGACGTTGATTTTGCGTGGTCTGGTTCGTGATGGGCGCATCTCACGTTTGCGCTTTGAAATTACCGATACGCCGGGACAACTTTCGGATATTTCCCGTATTATTGGAGAGTCCGGAGCCAATGTGATCGAAGTAATTCATCAGCGTATGATGCAAAGTGTTTCATTGAAGCAGGCGGAGCTGGACATCGTGATTGAAGCACGTGATATGAGCCATACACAAAACATCGTACAAAAACTGCAAGATGCAGGTTTTATAGTGAAAATCATGCAAGCGATTGCCTAGCGTGTTGCTAAGCGGGTTTTAATCGTACGTGTATTTTGCTACAGTTGTGGTGATGATTGATGCTTATAGACGTACCAAAATTGTTGCAACTTTAGGCCCGGCCACGGCCCATGCCGAAGGGATTGAAGCCCTGATTAAGGCTGGGGTTAATCTATTTCGCTTAAATTTCTCGCATGGCGACCATGAAACGCATCGTCAGACCTTTGCCCTGGTGCGCGAGATTGCTGAAAAACTGGGCGCTAATATTGGGATTTTAGCTGATTTGCAGGGGCCCAAGCTTCGTATTGGCAAATTTAAAGAAGGCAGTATTTCCCTTGTTGAAGGGCAATCGTTTCGTTTTGATAGTGATGAGACTCCGGGAGATGAGAACCGCGTTTGTCTGCCGCATCCCGAAATTTTATCTGTTTTAAAAAAAGGCGGCCAAGTCTTTTTAGATGATGGTAAGGTGCGGGCGCGCGTTGAGACGGTGGGAAGTGATTATATCGAAGCGCGGATTGAGGCTGGCTCCAAGCTTTCGGATCGTAAGGGATTGAATATCCCGGATGAGGTTATTCCCTTGGCGGCGCTTACCGATAAAGATAAAGCTGATTTGCAAGTCGCTTTAGAGCTTGGCGTTGATTGGATCGCGCAGAGTTTTGTGCAAACGCCCGATGATGTGCGTGAGGCCCTTCGGTTGATTGATGGTCGGGCGGCTTTGATGGTGAAATTAGAAAAGCCTTCGGCGCTTAACCATTTGGTCGAGATTGTCGAGCTTGCTGATGGGGTAATGGTTGCACGCGGTGATTTGGGCGTTGAAATCCCGCCTGAGCGCGTACCTGCAGTGCAAAAACGAATTGTTCGTCAGGTGCGTGAGGCCGGTAAACCGGTGGTCGTGGCAACCCAGATGCTTGAATCAATGATTGATAATCCACGTCCGACACGGGCTGAAGCTTCGGATGTGGCAACGGCAGTGTATGACGGTGCAGATGCGGTGATGTTGTCTGCCGAGACCGCATCAGGTTCGTATCCTGAGCGTGCGGTGCAGATTATGTCACGGATTTGCCGTTATACTGAAGGTGATGAGCTTTATTCCCAAATGATGGAAGCTTTCGAACCAGAGACCTTGCATGACCCATCCGATGCAATTACCGCGGCTGCACATTTGGTTGCCGAAGATGTGGGGGCTAATTTTATTGTGACCTACACGGTGTCAGGTTCGACTGCGCTGCGGATGGCGCGCCAACGACCCGAAGTCCCGATTTTATGTTTGACCCCGTCGAAAGAGGTTGCACGTCGGTTATCGGTTTCCTATGGCATTAAGGCGGTCTATGCACCCGAGACTATTTCCGAAGATTTCACCGGTCCGGCCAAGCATGCCGCTAAAATTGCACTAGCATTGGGAATCGGCGTGATTGGCGATCGTTTTGTGATGACGGCAGGCGTGCCATTTGCACGTAAAGGCTCAACAAATATGTTGCGCATTGCTGAGATTGAAGATGATCATTAAAAATCGATTATGATGGACTGCTGAGGGCTTCTAGTGTGCTGGCTGTTTGGCTTGTTTCGGATTCCGGTTGCTCTCCTTCAGGGGTTGCTGCAGGCTCGCTCTTTTCCACGATCTCTTCCGGGGTAGAGGCAGGTTCATTTGCTTCGAGGGCAACCTGCATGTTATTGACAGCAGCTTGAACGGGGTCACTGGCATAAAGGGTGGCTTGTGTTGTTGATAAGAATTCTTCTAAAGGACGAATGCGTATGCCGTTTGCGCTGGAGGAGCTTTCTGCAAACATCAGTTTCCCGGTTTCCGTATCGCGATAGACGATCCCGACATGGTCGATGCCCAGATTTCTGCCAGCGCTTTCGTGGGCTCGGTGTCCAGTATCTAAGCCTATGACCATGCCGGCTCTTAAATTTTCTATTCTGACATCGCTGCCTCTTAATATGCCGCTTTCTTGTCCGAAATTATAAACCTGACCGTCTGAATGGGTTTGTGCTGCGCCTGCAAAATTGTTTGATAGCTGTAAGTCGGCATTTGCATCTGATCCGTGGATTGTGATCCCTTTTGCAAGTAAGGTTTGACCGGTTTCAAGTGCTTTGGCGACTAGGCCGCTACAATCAAGTGCAGAACCACCGCCTTTGGCGCCCATTTGATAGTGAACCCCGCGATTTAAAGCATCTTCAACATAGGCTTCGATGCCTGAATTAATGGCGGTACGTGCGGCGGCTTCATAAAGTTCATCTTGTTGCCCATCGGCGATCATTTCATCAATCATATCAACGGTAATTCCGTCTGGTCCGATTTCATAGCCGTCTGGCAGTGACGCAACAAATTCCGGATTATTGATAAAATCTGAATTGCTTAAATTAGAATTGAGGCGTTGTTGGAGGTCGCCAGGGATTGGCTTACCTTCCATGATGCAAAATAATGCGACCAATAGGTCGAGCATTGTGTAATTGCCCTCACCATTTACGCGGTGGGCAAAGGTGTTATCGTCTTCTTCTTCTTCTTCCGTTGGGGCTGGCGTTGCTGCAGGTGCACTGCTTTCAGGATCGTTTGGCTCTGTGGTTTCTTCTGGAGGTGTGGGAGTATCTTCAGATGCACTCGTTTCGATAGCGGGCGCATGTTCAAGTGTTTCGGTGTCGTCGAGAGGGGGTGTTTGTTCTTCTGATGGCGTAGCTGTTCCCGGAGCTTGCTCGGCAGGCTCACTTGTTGTGTTTGGCGCCATTTCAGCTTCTTCGGCCATCTTCTTTTTATACCCTTTATACCGTTATTTACGGTCATTATGGATAAAGAAGATTAATAATTGTTTAAAAAGTTTAATTATTGGTGGTGAAGCCAGCCATAGAGTAGTGGAATCCAGATAAAAGAAAGGGTTAGAGTGCCTTTTACCGCTTGATAAGTTATCCATGCCCAAAACATATGTTTTCCGGGCTTTTTTAGGCGTTTCCAGAATGGTTTCTTTTCTTGTGTCTCTTTGATGTTTTCCATGTCTTTTCTCTTACCTTGTCGCCGGGTCAGCTTAGCCTGATTTATGCTTTTTGTTTTGACAAAAATCAAACAAACTTTTTTAGGCTTTGTCTTTTTCCAAGTCCTCGCAAGGGAAACTGTGCGAGCACATTGAGCAGGTATAGTTTACAAGTTTTTCAACGTCTTCAATCTTTACGGTGGAGCCCCGAACTTCGATATTGGTGCTTTGTTTCAGTTTGGATAGTGCGCGGGAGAATGTTTCCGGTTGCATGCCCAAACGCGCAGCGATTAATGTTTTATCGTAAGGAAGATGAATTTGGGCAGATTTTTTGCCATCTTGTTTTGTTAATCTGAGTAAGAAACAGCCGATTCTTTGGGCTGTGCTTTGGATGGAGCGTTGTTCAATTTCTCGTTCTTTGATGTGTTGTTTTTGGGCCAAGGCTTTGAGAAAGTTAAATGATAAATCTGGGTTTTGCTGTAGCTCACGTTTTAACAGGTTAAGCGGGATGGAGAGCAAAACTGTTTTGTCGGCTGTTTCTGCGCTGTATTCATGAACGCCGTTGTTGAATAAGGCGTGCTCGCCAAAAAAATGGTTGTCATTCAAGACATCAATGACGGCTTCGGTGCCGTCTAACGTTTCCCGGAATAGTTTTACCCAGCCACTTATGACGATGTATAGGCTGTGTGCTTCGTCATCGGAGACAAAAATCAGGTGGCCTTTATCATGGTGTGATCTGGATGCAGATTGTTTTAATTGCTTGATGAAGGATGGGCTGCATCCTTGGAAGAGCTCTAATTCTTTCGGCAGCGCCGTGATGGTGGCTGTATTTTCTTTTGAATGCGGGGTGCTCATTTGCTTTTGTCATAGCTTTGTTTAGGAGACATCTAACGGCAGAAATTGACTTAGGTCAAGGTGCTCGATGTCGGTTTCTATGAGACTTGATGCACAAATATTTGTAATATTGGCGTCAAAGGGCCAGGTGTGAGTATAGATTCGTTTATTGCACAATGTGTGAGTGATCTTGAGGCGAGCTCGATGGGGCTGTTTTCCGCTATGCTTTTGGCTGGGCTGGTGGGAAGCTCTACGCATTGCACGGTTATGTGCTCACCTTTTGTGTTTTCACAGGTTGAGGGCGTGGATTCTCAAGGCAGATTTTTGCAAAAAATCGGAGGAGCTTTGTTGGTTCCCTATCATTTGGGGCGCATTACAACTTACATTGGTATGGCGATGATTTTAAATGGCTTACTTAATGTTGCTTTCGTTTATTCTGATTTGAGAGCGATGATCAATGTTCCTTTTTTGATGTTGGCGGGTCTTATGTTTTTGATTAGTGCGTTTCCTTTTGTTTTTGCGCCTATTTTTCCGTGGGCGGCTCGGTTGCAGGTTTTGTTGCCGTTTGCGTGGGTGCAGCGCGTGGTGTCTTTTGCTTCGAAACGGTCGCAGATAGGCTTTTTACGTCGTTATCTCATGGGCATCGCATTAGGTTTTATGCCCTGTGGGTTGGTATTGTCGGCGTTGTTGGCCAGTTTGAGTGCACAGACCGTTATTGAAGCTGGGGTCGCCATGGCAGCTTTTGGGTTTGGTACGGTGCCAGTGATGATTTTTGTGGCTTATGGTGGACGCAGCTTGATGCAGCGCTTTCCTGCAGTTTCTCGTTTATTGCCAAGATTGGCGATGGTGGTTAGTTCGGTTTGGTTGTTTGTTTTGGCAGGCACAATTTTAGTAAAGCAAGGATAAAGTAAGATGAGCGCAGCAGCTTTAGAAAAAAAAGATGGATATAATTATGAGGTGGTTCGCTTATTTACGTTGGCGACGATCTTTTGGGGAATTGTTGGCTTTGCGGTGGGATTGTTTATTGCCTTGCAGCTTGCTTTCCCTGACCTGAACTTAGAGCCTTATTTGAATTTTGGTCGTTTGCGCCCCTTGCACACGTCGGCAGTGATTTTTGCCTTTGGCGGAAATGCTTTGTTTGCGACGAGCTATTATGTGGTGCAGCGGACTTGCGGGGTCAGGCTCTGGAGTGACGGGTTGGCGAATTTTACATTCTGGGGCTACCAATTTTTTATCGTGATTGCGGCGCTTGGGTATGTGCTTGGGGTTACGCAGGGCAAAGAATATGCTGAGCCTGAATGGTATGCTGATTTATGGCTGACGATTGTGTGGGTGTCTTATTTACTGGTTTATCTGATGACTATTATTAAGCGTAAGGAGCCTCATTTATACGTCGCTAACTGGTTTTATCTGGCCTTTATTATTACGGTGGCGGTTTTGCATTTGGGCAATAATCTTTCCTTGCCTATTGGCCTTGTCGATACGAAGAGCTATTCCATTTTTTCTGGTGTGCAAAGCGCGATGATCCAGTGGTGGTATGGGCATAATGCGGTTGGATTTTTCTTAACGGCGGGCTTTTTGGGGATGATGTATTATTTCATTCCCAAAGAGGCACAGCGTCCGGTTTATTCTTATCGCTTATCTATTGTACATTTTTGGTCTTTGATTTTTATCTATATTTGGGCTGGTCCACATCATTTGCACTATACGGCATTGCCGGATTGGGCCCAGACTTTGGGGATGACATTTTCAATCATGTTGTGGATGCCAAGCTGGGGCGGGATGATTAACGGGGTGATGACCTTGTCAGGGGCTTGGCATAAGCTTCGTGAGAATCCAATTTTGCAGTTTATGATTATTGCGCTGGCCTTTTATGGCATGAGTACGTTTGAAGGGCCTTTGATGTCTATTCGCGCCGTGAATTCTTTGTCGCACTACACGGATTGGACAATTGGTCACGTGCACTCAGGCGCGTTGGGTTGGGTTGGTTTTATTAGTTTTGGGGCGCTTTATTATATGGTGCCGCGTTTATGGGGGCGCGAGAGCCTTTATTCGACCAAATTGGTTA
>QGCY01000041.1_pt1 | contig 37466 bp, 29 predicted proteins | sample 4708041 | NCBI WGS metagenome assembly QGCY01 (sample SAMN08941164, study PRJNA450518) | Sediment metagenome, whole genome shotgun sequencing project. | biome: grassland soil; feature: grassland; material: soil; isolation source: soil 14 days enrichment with methanethiol and mixed carbon source ... | reverse complement strand
CGCTGAGATCAGCTCCACTGTGTCTTCGGTTGTGCGACCAAGCGTTTTAGCCAGAATTTCGCCCTGAACGGTTTTGGCGACGACTCGGTCGCCGCGGCGCACCTGCGCACCCGGCGCTACGATAACGCGGTCACCTTCGCGGAAGATGGGCTCCATAGAGTCGCCTGTGATTTCGAGCGCGTAGACAGCTTCATCTGTCAGACCCGGAAAGCGGATCGCTTCCCAGCCTTGGCCGACGGGAAACCCTGAATCATCAAAATATCCGTCATTGCCAGCCTGCGCGAGGCCGATGAGCGGAACAGAACGCCCCGGGCGGCCTTCCACAAGGTCTGCGAACTCTTCAAAGGTGGAGCCGACAGCCTCAAGCGCGCGTGAGACGCTTTCCGTTGACGGCCAGCGCGCTTTCCCATCGCGGGATGTGCGCTTGGATTTGTTGAATGATGTCGGGTCAAGACCGGCAGCGCGGGCAAGGCCTGAGGCTGAAAGGCCATGACGCTCGGCAAGAAGATCGAGGCCTTTCCACATATCGGAATGTCGCATGCCCACCTCCTATGGGTATGTTTTCCAATATTTACCACATGATATAGGAATGTCTACCTATTTTGGCGTGTGCGCTATGCTAGGCCTTCCGAACTTCCGAATGGCTTTTGAGGACCTCTGAATCGTCGGTTTCAATTCGATAGGCAGGGCAGTCTTCGCTGGCGTCGCGGGTGACCTTTTCGCCTTTGATCTTCAGCGTTCGTTTTTGAGTGTAAACCTTTTGCACTTCACCGGAGGCCGTGCCGTTTCCCCAATCCCATTTCACTCTGTCGCCGACTGAATAACTGTTCTTCGTGGTCATATCTCTTCCTTTCGTTGAAAAGGAAACAAGCGGCTCGCGACCATGGTTCCCTAGAGCTTCCGGACGCGCTAACTAGGCGCGTGAAAAAAAAAGGCGATTCATGCGGAAGGGCGCTCCATGTCGATCTATAAATTGGGCCAGTCGGTTCTGACGAAATTCGAACCGGAAACCGCCCACCGTATGACGATCAAAGCGCTCAAAGCCGGGTTCGGGCCGAAGGGCGCGCCTCAGCTTGATCCATTGCTCAAAACGGTGCTTCCTAAATCCGGTCTGGAACTGAATTCGCCGCTCGGTCTTGCCGCCGGTTTTGACAAGAATGCTGAAGTGCCGAGCGCTATGTCTGGCTTTGGGTTCGGCTTTGTCGAATGCGGAACCGTGACGCCGCAGCCTCAACCCGGCAATCCGCGTCCACGCCTTTTCCGCCTGACCGAAGACCGCGCGGTGATCAACCGTATGGGTTTTAACAATGACGGGCTGGATGTCTTCGTTGCTAATTTGAAAAAGTATCGCGGTCAGGCGAGGCTTGGTGCGAATGTTGGCGCGAACAAGGTCAGCGAAGACAAGATCGCAGATTACGAAACTGGTGTGAGAGCCGTCTGGGCGCATTGCGACTATGTGACGATCAACATTTCCTCGCCAAACACGCCAGGACTGCGCGGCCTTCAGGATAAGTCATCTCTGACAAATCTTCTGACCCGATGCGGTGTGGCAGCGTCTGCTGCGGAAGAAGCAGACAAGGTTTCACGCCCTGTCTTTCTGAAGCTTGCGCCAGACCTTGATGAAACCGCAATCGACGACATTGTCGGCGTAATCGATACGGCGGGCAGCTGGCTGTCCGGCTTGATTATTTCTAACACGACGCTGGAACGACCTGACACGCTTCAAAGTGTTCATAAGGGCGAGATGGGCGGACTGTCGGGTGCGCCACTCTTTGAATTATCGACCAAAATTCTGCGTGCCTTCGCAGACCGTCTTGAAGGGCGCTTTGACCTGATTGGTGCGGGCGGAATGAGCTCTGCTGAACAGGCTTACGAAAAATTAAGTGCCGGAGCGCACGCGGTTCAGGTTTATTCAGCTCTGGTTTATCTTGGTGTCGATATGGTGTCGGACATCAATCGGGGCTTGGTGGGATATCGCAGTTAATCTGCAGCGAAGGGCTAAATTTTGCCTTTTATGTCGTTTACCCCGATGATCACGGAACTCAGATCGAGGGGAACACATGCTCGGATCACTTTCAAAATCACTCGCGGCGCGCCTGACGTGCCAGACGGCTGCTGCAGCGCTTCTGGCTATGGGTATGGCAGGCGCTGCTTACGCTGAAACTGTTACAGGTACGCTGGCAGACGGCGACGCCACGACAGACGCAGGCGGATATTCCGACCGGTACGAATTCGAGGTGTCTAGCGCAGGTATGCTCTATGTCGATCTCGTTTCAGACGATTTCGACACTTACCTCACACTGGTCACACCATCCGGCGAACTGCTTGAGAATGATGACTACGGCATGAGCTTCAACTCACGCGTCATGTTCAACACAGAAGAGACCGGCACCTTTATTGCCATTGTCTCTTCCTACGATACGGACGGCGCGGGCGAGTACACGCTCGAATACAACACGATAGAGTTGAATGAGGGCGGCCCGGCGGCGGCGATCGCGGCAGATGGCGAGACCATTTCCGGTGAACTCGCAATGGGTGACGGCTTCAACGAACACGGGTCTTTCTTCGATACATATGAAGTCGAGATTGAAGAAGGCGCTCATATTTTCTTCAGCGTCTCTTCTGACGAGTTCGACACGCTGATCGCGCTGATTTCTCCTTCGGGCGAAGAATACGTCAATGACGACTATGGCATGGGCGTGAATTCCGGCCTGATGATGCAGGCAGAAGAGAGCGGTTCATACGAATTCGTCGTCACCAGTTATGGCGAAGGTGCGACAGGCGCTTACGAACTCGACTATCAGGTCAGCGATGCACCATTCGGCGGCATGCCTGAAGTTCTGACCTACCTCACGGATGTGGTTGAAGGTGAACTGTCCGAGGATGACGGCATGATGCCAAACGGCAGTGTTGTCGATCTTTATGAAATTTCTCTGCAGCAGGGCACATCCATGATGGTGCGCCTCGACTCAGACGATTTCGACACGGTTCTCACCATTACGTCTCCATCCGGCGAAGAGATGTTCAACGATGACTTCGGTGACTCGCTGAATTCCGGCCTGATGATACTGGCGGAAGAGACAGGCATTTACACGATTGAAGTCGGTGCTTTCGGCATGGACGGCTTGGGCGCATACACGATGGATTATCGCACAAGCGATGAGCCGTTTTCTGGCGCACCTGAAACGCTCGAGCCGGGTTCGGGCGAAATTTATGGTCGTCTTGAACTCGGTGACGGGGTTCACCTGTCCGGCGCGCTTCAGGATGTGTATCAGCTTGAAGTGGCTGAGGGTGAAACGCTGATCCTGCGTCTGAATTCCGAACAGTTCGATCCATTCCTGCGTGTCACCACGCCGCAAGGTTATGATATTGAGAATGACGATTTTGCCGGTGAACTGAATTCGGCGATTATGACGGTCGCTGAAACGGCGGGCACATACACAATCGTTGCCACCAGCTATGGCGCTGGCGAAGCAGGCGATTATGCGTTCAGCTATCAGGTGTCCGACGAGATCGAAGCCGGCCCTGCAACATCTCTCTCTCGTGATGGCGGTGACGTTGAAGGCATGTTGACGCTTGGCGATGGCATCAATGAAGACGGGACGCTGTATGATCTCTATGAGATCGAGCTTGTCGAAGGTGAAACCTTCCAGCTGTTCCAGCGCTCTGATGCTTTTGACAGCTATCTGACGGTGGCGACACCTTCAGGCGAAGAGTTCGTCAATGACGATTTCGGTGGTGGCTTTGACTCACGCGTCGCATTTGAAGCGCCTGAAAGTGGTGTCTACACGGTTACCGCCTCAACATTCGGCTCTGGTGAAGCTGGAAGCTACACAATCAGCTACGCTGTAAGTGACGAGCCAATCGGTGGTCCGCCGGTGGAACTCAATGGTGATGAGGGCTCCCTCGAAGCTGAGCTTTCCATCACTGATGCGACCGGTGAAAACGGCTCCTACATGGATGAGTATACGCTGGATGTTCCGGCGGGTGCATTGCTGACTGTCGACATGAACTCCATCGATTTTGATACGTTCCTCATGGTTCGCGGCCCGGATGGTTCCGAGACCTTCAATGACGACTTTGAAGGCAGCCTGTCACATTCCCGCGTGGAACTGACAGCGTTCGCAGGCGGTGAGTACACCATCACAGCATCAGCTTACTCAGCAGGTGAGTATGGTGATTACGAACTGTCCTTCATGATCGATGAAGACAATCCGCGCGACTTCTTCACTGGCGAGCTGGCAGAAGGCGATGATCTGGCTGAAGAAGGCCAGTATCAGGACAGCTATGAGATCGACGCTGAAGTTGGTCAGGATCTGGTTGTTGATCTTCGCTCTGCCGAGTTCGACACCTACCTGACGGTGATCGCGCCGGATGGCGAGACGCTTGAGAATGACGACTATACTGGGCTTGGCCATTCACATGTAGAACAGCGCGTTCGCGTGCCGGGTACATATACCGTTCTGGTTCGCAGCTTCGGTGAAGGTGAAACCGGTTCCTACACGGTTGAATACAGTCAGGAAGAAGGTCCGGTAATGGGCGGGGAACTGGAAGCAGAAGCTGAAATCGGTTCTGGTGACTCCATCAATGGCGTGCTGGAAGAGGGCGATGCGCTGCACGAAGCGGGTGAGTTCCGCGACGTGTACTCATTCGAAGCCGGTGTTGGTGAAGAGGTCGCATTTGATCTTTTCTCGGCTGGCTTCGACACGTATCTGATCGTTGTGTCACCGGATGGCGCGTGGACAGAAAATGATGATTATAACGGTTCGCTTGATCATTCTCACATAACCATGACAACCGATCAGGCCGGTGAGTACATGGTCATCGTCACCAGCTATGACCCGGAAGAAACAGGCGATTACCTCCTGTTCCGTCGCAGCTGATCTGACGTAAAATCATAAGCGGACTAAGCTGTTAGTCCTCAGCGTCATAAAGCCCGTCTGTATTTAGCAGGCGGGCTTTTTTTCGGCGTTAGGGACATGATTTTTCGTCGGTTTCTATCGATTTTTTTGAAAATTACATTTCGTTCAGGTTAGGTTTATGTGACAATTCCTACTGTCAATACCTAGATCGCAGGTGTTTGGCTGGACGACACAGTGCTTGAAAGGAAAGGTCACTAGTCCGTTTTACAGCTGACCATCAGGGGTAAACGCAATACGAGGGGACGTTATGTTCAAGGGACCAAAACTTTCTACGCTGAAGCGCTCAACCAGCGCTGTTGCCGTCGCATCTGCTATCGCAATCGGGTTCTCCGGTTTCGCGATCGCGCAGGTCGCCAAGGGTGACACATTCACAGGCAATCTGGCTGCAGGGGATGAGCAGCTTCAGTCCGGTGAGTATCAGGACAGCTATACATTCACCGCTAATGCGGGCGACCAGATCACTGTTGATCTGACGTCTACGCAGTTCGACACATACCTCATTCTGATCCCGCCAGCGGGTGAGCAGATGGACAATGATGACTGGGAGGGGTCGCTTTCCCATTCACGCATTGAGACAACAGCGTCCAGCAGCGGCACGTATGAAGTGCTCGTCACCAGCTTCGCGCCAGGTGAAACGGGCAGCTATACGCTCGAATATGATGCCGGCGCCGGTTACGGTGGTGGCTATGGCGGCGGTTATGATGGCGGTGCAGCGCAGGGCGCGACTGGCACACTCGCACCGGGCGACCAGACGCTTACCACCGGTGAGTACTCCGACCGCTACGAATTTACAGCCGGCCCGGGCGAGGCGGTGTCTATCGACCTGACGTCTAACGACTTCGACCCGTATCTGATCGTGCAGACACCGGATGGCGAGCAGCTTGATAATGATGATTATCAGGGCAGCCTGTCGCGGTCCCACATTGATGCGACGGCCGCAAATGGCGGCACTTACATGGTGCAGGTGACAAGCTATTCACCAGGTGAAACAGGCGCATACTCGCTGTCCTTCAACGGCTCTGGTGGCGGTCAGCCCGGCTATGGCGGTGGTAACAGCACTGGCTCCACAGGCTCGCTTTCGTCCGCTGACGAACAGCTTCAGTCCGGTGAGTTCCTCGACCGATACACACTGAATGCGTCTGCTGGCGAGAACATCATTGTTGATCTCACATCTGACCAGTTTGACCCGTACATCATTCTCGTGACGCCAAATGGCGAGCAGATCGAGAACGATGACTGGGAAGGTTCTCTGTCTCATTCCCGCGTTGAAACGGTTGCGTCTCACGGCGGTGCATATGAAGTCATCGTAACCAGCTTTGCGCCGGGCGAAACCGGCTCTTACGCGCTTTCTATGGAAAGCGGCGGTTCTGGAGGCTTCTCCGGTGGCGGATATGCTGGCAGCTTCTCGGGCATGTCTGAAACAGGTACGCTGGCACGCGGCGACGAGACATTGGAAGGCGGCGAGTTCTTCGATGTCTATCCGTTCTCAGGCTCTGCTGGTCAGCGTTTGTCTATCGAAATGACGTCAACCGAGTTTGATACCTGGGTTGGTCTGGTTGGCCCTGAAGGCATTATCGACGCGAACGATGATGCGCCGAATATGGGCACAAATAGCCGCCTCGATATCTCTCTGCCAACGTCGGGTGAGTACTCTGTGATCGCGACATCTTTCGCAGCAGGTGAAACTGGCCGGTACAATCTGAACGTCAGTGCTGGCGGCGGATCTTCGCGTCCTGTCACGAACTCTAACAATGCTTCGGAACTGTATGTCGGTGCGTCGGTGAACGGCCAACTGACGACCAGCGACCGCCGCGGTCAGTACGGCGAATATGAAGATACATATTCCTTCGAGGCTCAGGCAGGCCAAAACGTCCGTGTCACAATGGAATCCGGACCAATCGATACCTATCTGCGCCTGACGGGTCCGGGCGGTGTATCGCTTGAAAACGATGACTATAACGGCTCGCTCGATCAGTCTGTCATCGAATTCCGCGCACCGTCTTCAGGTCGCTACACCGTAACGGCGACATCTTACGCTGAAGGTGAAACGGGCTCTTACACCCTGTCCGTAACGGATGGCACGGGTAACTCCCAGCTCATCCCGAACAATGGTGGTGGCTATGGCGGTGACAGCACGGAAATCTATGGCATCTTCGTAGGCATCTCTGATTATCCGAGCTTCTATAACGACCTGCCATATACCGCTCAGGACGCTTTACTGGCCCATGATGCGGTACGTGACTTTGGCGGCATGAACGCGAGCAATGCGATCCTGCTGACAGACGAAGAAGCGACCGAGGCGAACCTGCGTCAGGCCTTCCAGACTCTGTCTGCCCGCATGGATGACGATGACACATTCGTGTTCTTCTTCTCTGGCCACGGTAACCGCGTAGAAATTCGGGGCGCGGCCGAAACAGCTGACCTTGATGGTATGGATGAGACAATCGAGCTCTATGACAATCCACTGACGGATACTCAGTTCGATGCGCTTCTCGACAGCATGCCGGTCGAGCGCGCGCTGATCATTCTCGACAGCTGCTATTCAGGTGGCTTCGCGAAAGATGTGATCTCGTCTCCGGGCCGCATGGGGCTCTTCTCTTCAGAGGAAGACGTTGTGTCTCTAGTGGCGTCCAAGTTTGAAGCGGGCGGATATCTGGCTCACTTCTTCCGCGCTGCGCTGGAAACAGGTGAAGCGGATATCAACGGTGACAGTCAGCTCGACGCAATTGAGCTAAGCCAGTATCTGCGCACAAGCTATCTGCTTGAGCATCAGAGCAAGCGTCAGCTGGAAAGCTTTGAATCGCTCGATGATATCGACGTGACTTACCAGCACCTCGTCGTCGACCGTTCAGGCGTTTCGCCTTACGAAGTCTTCTTCGAGCTTCGTTAGGCGTGAACGACATGGATAGAAAAAGCCCGCTCCATGGCGGGCTTTTTTGTGTCTTGTTTTCAGGAGCTAGTTGCAGGCGGGAAGTTCGCCAATGCGCGCTTCATATTCTGCGCAAACAGCCTCTTCATCGCCTGTTGCCGACAGCACGCTAACCAGCCTTGCCGTGGCGGTTTCGTCAAACGGGCGGTGCGTCAGCGCACGGCGATACCAGAGTGCAGCATCATCCCTTTCACCATCTTCCAGATGGTAATCACCAATCAGGACAGCGATATCGCCAGGCCAGTCTGCCACGCGTTGTGGTTCGTCGTCATAGGCAACCATCATACCGGAATAGGCACGTTCCAGCGTGTCCAGCGCGATGTCCGGCTGGCCTGTCATGTTGTAGGCCTCGCTTAAATTGATCAGAACGCGCCAGTCGCTTTCATCGACCGCTAGCGCGCGTTGATAGGTCTCGATCGCTTCGTCGAACCAGCCCTGAGCTGAGTAAACGAGGCCCAGTGCTTTCAGCGCCCCAGCATCGTCTGGTGCAAGGCGAACGGCGCGAAGTGCAAGTTCTTCTGCGCGTGCCAGCGTTTGGGTTGCCTGCGGTGTATCAATGAGACCGGAATGGTGCGCGTCCCGAACAGAGTCTGCACCGGTTGCGCCCTGGGGCCAGCGGAAGGTGCGCTGAACAAGACTGTTGGCGAGCCCCGCATGGGCCGCAGCGCTTTCCGGCTTACGGGTGAGAACCTCTTCATAAAGCGAAATAGCCGCTTCATTATCTGTGCGGGTGAAGCGTGAATAAAGATCGTCGGCGCGCGCGAGAGGCTGGTCTGTCGGCTTGGGCTGAGGTGTCCGAGTGACAAGAAGTGCGCCCGTGCTGAAAATACCAACAACCAGCGCGCCTGCGAGCAATGCGAAGGAGCGGTTGCGTTTAGGGCGACGCGGCGCACCCATAGCTGAGACAGGGGCGATCAGCCGGTAACCGGCCTTGGGTATGGTCTCGATATAGCGGGCCTGCTTGGCATCATCTGCCAGCGCTTTGCGAAGCTTCATAATGGCTCGGGCAAGCGTATCTTCCCCTACAGTCACGCCTTGCCAGATGGCATCAAACAGCTGGTCGCGCGCGAATACCTCACCCGGCTTTGAGGCGAGAAGTGTGAGAAGGTCAGCCGTCTTTGGCTCCAGCGTTGTCGTCTCATCGCCGCGCGTCAGCGTGCGTAGAGCCGGCTGGAAACGCCAGTCCCCGATCATGATCTGCGATGTAGCGGCAGGGCTGTCCATTCGTGCGGCGGTCCGACTCTTCTGATTGCTGAAAGTCTGTATGAATAGAGGACTTTGCAGCGTGCTGAAAGCATGGTCAGGATTTCGTCATGACAAAAGGAGCGCCCCGTCATGGGAGAATTGGCGGCTCTGTGTGAGGCGGAAGGCAGACTTTTTTGATAATGAGGAATTTCATGTCATCCATCTGCCAATCTGTAATCGCTTCGGGTTTCACATTCCTCGTGCTTGGCGCGTGCAGCCAACAGGAACCGCCCGTACCTGAAGGCTATCTGTCCGTCGAGGAGGTGCACGAAGATTTGCGAGCTCTTTATGACGGACTTGAGAGCGGGCATTTTGACCTGTTCGCAAACAAGAGCCGCTCCGAATATGACGAGGCATTTGACGAGGCCTATGCCAGCGTCACTTACCCCATGACAGCGGAAGAGGCGCAAATCCTGTTCCAGACCTTCGCGGCATTTGGGGATGTGGCCCATGCCCGCGTCGATTTCCCTGTCAGTATCTGGATGGAATATGTCGGCGAGGGCGGGGTGGCCTTTCCGCTCTATCCGCGTTTCAGTGAAGGGCGTTTCTTTATCGGTGAGGATTATTCTGGCAGTGACCTCGTCGTTGAGGGCGATGAGATCGTGGCGATCAATGGCGTCAGCATTGAAAGGTGGCTTGAACGTCTCGGGCGTCACCTTTCTGCAGACACCGACTATCTGCTGGAAACGCAGCTTGAGTTTTCATGGCCTGTCTATCTCTGGCTTGAGACGGGGCCGGTTGATACATTTGAGTTGGAAGTGCGCCGGCGGGGCGAGGGCGCGATCGAAACGGTGACGCTGCCAGCTCTGACGCGGGCTGGCATGCAAGCCAATCAGACGACCGATGCGGCGGACGACGAGAGCGCTCTTCGTGAGGCGCGTATGATCTCGGATCGCGTTGCCTACCTAAAGCCGGGACCGTTCTATAACGCTGAAGATCCGGAGAATCTCTGGAACACAGACGGCTATCTCACCTTTCTGGAAGAGGGCTTTGAGAGCTTTATTGCGGCGGGTGCGGACGCATTGATCATAGATGTGCGCAACAATCCGGGCGGTGATGCCGCTTTCTCGGACCCAATTGCCGCCTGGTTTGCGGACGAGCCGTTCCATTTTGCATCAGAGTTTTATGTCCGCTCCAGCCCTGAAGCCGAAGCGGCCAATGCTTCGCGCCTTGATCCGGATGATACTGACAGCGTGAATGCAATCTATGCGGAGAAGTTCGCTGCGACGCCCTATGGTGAGGTGTTCGAGGTCGAGTTTCCGGAGGTGCAGCCACGTGAGGGCAGTCAATTTGAAGGGGACGTCTATGTGTTGGTAGACCGCCATTCTTATTCAAACGCTGTGACCTTCGCCGCCATGGTTCAGGACTACCGCTTCGGTACGATCATTGGTGAGGAAACGGCTGATCTGGCGACAACTTATGGAGCGATGGAGAGCTTCACTTTACCAAACAGCCGGGTAAGTGTCGGCTTTCCCAAAGCGTACATTATTCGACCAAACGGAGATGTAACCGTGCGCGGTGTTGTGCCGGATATCACTATTCCGGCTCCGATTGTGCCCGGTCCGGGTGATGTCGTTCTGGATGCGGCTTTGGCGCTTATAGAGGGGCGTTAGACTCGAAATCCTGTAGTTAACAGGGTAGATCGTGCGGACTTTCTGGTTGTATTTTCAAAAAAATAGTTGGCGGGCTGTGGATAACTCTGGTTAAATCCTAACAATTCCTTAACGAGGGGTTGTCAGGGATATGGCTGATGGGTGGGGTAGTGACAATCTAATCGCCGGTCTTCGGACCGGCGATGCTGCCCATGAAGCCGACCTCTATGATGCCGCCCATCTGGAATGGCTTCGTTTTGGCGCAGAGAACGATCTTCTCGAAGCTTACCCTGAAGCAAGCTGTAAGACAGGCGTGACAACAGCTCAGATGACTTTTGTGAAGCAGGTCGCCGCGGTTCTGGGCGTTGGTGTTCTGCTTGTCCCGATGAGCTTGTTTTCAGCAATAAGCGCTTTGGCCTTCTCCGCATTTTGTCTGTTGATCATCTATCGATGTGTATTGCTTTGCGCTGGCTTTGGCTCTCGCACCGCATCTCCGCTTACCGGTGATGGCGCAAAGCGCCGATTTATCTGGCCACGTTATAGCGTTCTGGTGCCCGTCTTCCGTGAACCAGAAGCCATTGGGCCTCTGATCGCGGCGCTGAAAGGGCTCGATTATCCGAAACGCCAACTGGAGATTCTGATCCTTCTGGAAGAGAGCGATACAGAAACGCTGGCGGCAATCGAGCAGTTGAAATTGCGGCCGTATTTCAAAGTGCTCATCGTGCCCGAGGGCGAGGTGCAGACGAAACCTCGCGCGCTGAATTTCGGGCTCAAGCTTGCGACCGGTCAGATGATCGCCGTCTATGATGCCGAAGACGCTATGCATTCAACTCAGCTGAAAGATGCTGTGCGCGCTTTCCAATATGCGCGTGACGAGGCAAGCAGTAAGCCACTTGCCTGCGTTCAGGCGCCGCTTATTCCGCACAATAGCGGGGAGAGCTGGATAGCTGCGCAGTTTACCCAGGAGTACCGCGTCCATTTCGGCCTGATCGTACCGGGCCTAAGTGCACTTCGCCTGCCGGTCATGCTGGGCGGAACGAGCAATCATTTTGACCGCGCCGCGCTTGAGAAAGTGGGCGGCTGGGATCCTTATAATGTGACAGAAGATGCAGACCTTGGTCTGCGCTTTGCCGCTGCGGGGTATCGTGTGGGCCATATCTCTCCGCCAACATTTGAAGAGGCACCGATAGGCCTTCGCCAATGGATCGGTCAGCGCTCGCGTTGGGTGAAAGGCTTCATCCAGACAGCAGGTGTTTTCTTCCGTGCCTCACCGGCCTCGCGTATCAGAGTGATGGGGCTGAAGAATTACGTCTCAGCGGTATTGCTGTTATCTGGCTCAGTATTATCAGCAGTGATTCACGGGCCGTTTGCGCTCTGGCTTGTTGCGCAGGCCGTGCTGCCGGGGCTCACGCCACCATCAGAAGCGATCATCCTCTGTCTGACAGGCTTCAGCGTGCATATCCTCTCTGTCGTCATGTCCGGCGCTCTCGCATCGGCTGGCGCAATCCGGGCGCTGATCACGGCTCCGTTCTACTGGCCACTTCAGACGGTTGCGGCGGGCAAAGCGATCTATGAGCTGATCGTGCGCCCATTCTACTGGGATAAAACCCAGCACGGCGTCAGCGTGAAAAGCCTGTCCCGCAAGCAGCTTCGCACCGTCAAGGTTTGAACCCGCCCCGATTGGCGCTATCTGATAGCGCGATGCTGCCAATTTTCTATCATGACAGATATGACGCTGAGACTGTGCCGGACGGGCACCGGTTTCCCATGCGCAAATACCGCGAGACGGGACGTCGCCTGAAGGAGATTGGCCTCGTCACGTCAACTAATCCGATCCGTCGGCCAAAGCCTGCAGACTTTGAGATGATCGCGCTCGCGCATGACCCGTCCTATGTGGATGCCGTCTTCCATCAGACGGTGGACTATAAAACGGCGAGGACCATCGGCTTTGAGATGACAGCGGCTGTCGCCATGCGCTCGCGTCTTTCCTGTATGGGCACATATCTTGCCGGTGAGGCCGCGCTTTCCATAGGTATTGCCTGCAACGCGGCAGGTGGCAGCCACCATGCTAAATACACTCATGGCGCTGGTTTTTGTGTGTTTAATGATGTGGGCGTTGCTATCCGTGCGCTGCAGAAGACCGAACGCATCCGAAAGGCGCTCGTGATTGATTGCGATGTGCATCAGGGCGATGGCACGGCAGACATTTTCCAGAATGACGACAGCGTCTTCACCTTCTCGCTCCATTGCGAGGATAACTGGCCAGTGCGCAAGGTCGCTTCAACGCTGGATGTCGGGCTCGATCAGGGGCTAGGCGATGAAGGCTATCTGAGTGAGTTAGAGGCCGCACTGGAACGTGTGCTGGACGCGTCATCTCTGGACATTGTTTTCTACAATGCGGGTGTAGACCCGCATATCGATGACCGGCTGGGCAAGCTGAAGCTCAGTGATGAGGGCATTCGCGGGCGCGACCGGCTGGTTATCTCCCGCGTCCGCGAGCGTGGCTTGCCGCTCGTCTGTGTGATGGGCGGCGGGTACAGCCATGATGTGAGCCATCTGGCCCGGCTTCATGCTTTCGCATTCGAAGAAGCCGCCCGCGCATTGAAAGCTGAAGCCGATCAGCGGGTCTCGTCAGGATGATCGATTTTGTCCGACATGCCCGTATCGTCGCTTTCGCGCGGCGCCGGTGATGGCGTAAACTCGATCTCTGAGTCTTCGATGTGAATTTCACCGCGGCGGCGAGGCAGGGCGTATGCGTGTTCCTGCTGTAGCCATGACACCATCTTCTCTCGGATTTCGCAGCGCAAATCCCAGGCGATAGGCGAGTTCTTCGCGCTCATCAGGCCACGCAGCGTGATGGTTTCCTGCGTCGTGTCGATGACCTGCAGCACTTGTACATCGCCGTCCCAAAGCTCGCTGTCTTCCAGAAACTCTTTCAGCTTGGCGCGGATCTCGCTGACAGGGGCTGTGTAATCCAGATGCCATGTCACGGACCCGATGATGGAGGAGCCTTCGCGGGTCCAGTTCTGGAACGGCTTTTCGACAACCTGCGTCAGCGGCACGACGAGGCGTCGCCAGTCCCAGATCTTCACAACGACATAGGTGGATGTGATTTCGTCAATCCAGCCCCATTCACCCTCCATAATGACGGCGTCGCCAATGCGGAGCGGCTGAGTTAGGGCGATCTGTATGCCCGCGATCAGGTTCGACAGAACAGGTCGCGCCGCAAAGCCGATCACAATGCCGGCGACACCGGCGGAGGCGAACAGTGAAATGCCGATAGAGCGCACAGATGGGAAGGTCATCAACATGGCGGCAACAGTGACCAGCAGGATCAGCATGGTCATCATTCGGCTTAGCAGGCGCATGCGCGTCGAGACCTTACGGGCTTCCAGATTGTCTTCGGCGTCCATGTCGTATTTCGACACGCGGTTTTCGGTGAAGGCCGTGATGATGCGATTGAGCAGCCAGCCTGCAATGCCGATCAGAAGGATGGTCACAATCTGATTGACTAGCCCGCGCCAGCTATCGGGCATCTGAACCATGGGCAGGGCGAGTTCTGCTGCCAGCACGCACATTCCGAGAAGCGACACTGTGCGCGCGCGCCTGAGCGCTCGGGCAAACAGTTTGTCGCCGTCTTTGCCGACAGCGCGGGTTAAAAGGGCATAAATGATGGTGTGAATGACAACAGCAGCAGCGACGGCTCCGACGAGAATGGCAACGGCCATCATATTATTTACGGTGACGTCTGCGAAAACTTCCGCGACTGGCTCCATAGCGTCAGAGGTCGGAGAGTTTGCTGTCATACTGTCATCCTTTGTCTGTCCGGAAACGCGAAAATGCCTGCATCCCAGCAAAGCTGGAAGAAGCAGGCTTGGCGTCTCTCTGATTGTCCCTAAATGTTAAAGCCTCAGCTCCGGAACTGTTCCGTAAAACCGCGTTAGGCAGGCATGGCGATTTCAACTGATATGATTTTAAGCGTTGTCGGCTTGCTGGTGATGGCTGGTTTCGCGGTTTTCTCATCGCATCGCGCCAGTGCGCCGCGAGATGATATGCGTCCGAAACTGCTGCCATGGCGGCTTATTATGATCGTGAGCGCGTTTGTGGCGATCCTGTTCTTCGTGCACCTGATCAATATTCTGGGTTATGAAACCGGCCCGGGCAAAGGTCTTATCGGCCGCTTTTAGGTCGGCATTACAGATGTTTCATCGGATTGTTTTGGAACATCAGCCCGACCGTCTCCGTTGATTTGCCATAGGTAGAAAACGGAGGAAAACTTATGAAATACCTCATTACATCCGCCGCATCGATCGCTCTTCTGACAGGCACATCGTCTGCGCAGCTTGGCTCGGTCACACCTGACACGGCAGGCCAGCTCGGCACGAGCGTGGGTGAAGGCATAGACCTTCAGACAACAGTAGACACGTCCGCTACTTCAGTATTCGACGCTGATACGGTACCGGTGGAAAGCACGCTGGCAACCAGCCTCGAAGGCTCGCTCGAGACATACGAACTTGAAAATGCCGGTGATCGGCTGGGAGACCAGCTTCGTGACCGCGCCGAAATGATGCGCGAAGAGACGAACCAGGGTGTTGTTGAAGCCAGAAACGAAGGCTGGCAGGCCACACGTATCAACACGCGCGTTGAGCCGGTCCCAACCCCGGTAACCGTCTACACACGTGATGGTGCCCAGGTCGGCACAGTCGACCGCATGAGTGACGGTATGATTTATGTGCGTGGCAATGGTGAAGCCGATGCTGAAACCATGCAGGTTTCAGGTAATAGCGCCGCATTCCATGCTGACGCCAACGCCGTCGTACTCGATGCGAACGAAGCAGAATTCCGTGCAAACGTGGAAGCATCAGCCGGTTCGCGATAGGCTTCGTTAGCTGCTGATAGATAGAGCCCCGGACGCAAGTCCGGGGTTTTCTTTGTGTGGTGTCAGGCCGTTTCCACAGCGCGGGGCTGCACAGGCAGAGCCTTTTGTTTTGAGATTGCGCGCGCTTCGCCAAGCTTCAGCTCACGGTTCAGATCCTTACAATAAGCGTTGAAGTCGATCTGTATTGTGTGACGCGGCGAGGCATAGAAATGCCCGCGGTGAAATTCATCGTCTTTCTTAGTGATCGCCTGCATCTCTTCGGGCGGTGGCAGAGCGTATTCCCCCGTCAGATAGGCCGCGATGAGTTTGGATTGTTGTTCGGCGAGATTGACGAGGGTCGGCAGAGGCTGGGCCAGCCCGACAAAGAACAGATTATCAAATTCGTCACGCACCATGCGTTTGAACAGGTCGAATTTATGGTTCTCGTCGGGCTTTAGGAGATCGTCAGAGAAGAACGGGAAGCTGATTTTATATCCGGTCGCCCAGACGATGGCATCGATCTCTTCGCGTGTACCATCCTTGAAGACGACGCCATTGCCGTCCAGCCGGTCAATTGCTCCCTTCACATTGATATCACCGCAGCCAACGCGGGTCAGGAATTCGCCCGAGACAGACGGGTGACCTTCAAGCGGTTCATGGTCAGGCTTTGGAAGTCCGTAATCTTCCATATTGCCGATGGATTTCTTGATGGCGCCACGGGCGAGCTTTCGGCCGAGCCCGGAAGGCAGCCATGCCGGAAGAACGGCTTTGTCCGCCGGTTTTCCATTCATGTATTTTGGCAGCACCCAGATGCCGCGACGTAACGAGATATAGAGCGTGTCGGCAATCGGGCGTTGGGACAGTTCCGAAGAGATATCCATTGCGGAGTTTCCGCCACCGACAACCATGACTTTCTTGCCGCGGAAATCATATGGCTCGAACGGATCGCGGTAATGGTGGCTATGGACCTGATAGCCATCAAACTCACCCGGATACTCATCCGGAATGCGTGGATCCCAATGGTGACCGTTGGCGACAATCAACGCGTCGTACACCTGCGTTTCGCCAGTTGAGAGGCGAACCTCCCAGAGACCGTCATTGCGCCGGGCAGCATGCTCGACACCAGTGTTGAAGGTGATCGTCTCGCGCACACCGAATTGGTCTACATAGTCGTGGAAGTATTGCAGCAGCTGGGAGTGGTGCGGAAAGTCCGGCCAATCCTTCGGAACGGGGAAATCCTCGAACGCCAGACGCCATTTTGAGGTGTCGATATGCAGGCTTTCATAGCAGGATGACATGCCGTTCGGATTGTTGAAATACCAGTTGCCGCCAATATTGTCGGAGACCTCGAAACAGTCATACGGGATGTTCGCATCCTTCAGACGCTTGGCGGTGGTGAAGCCGGACGGGCCTGCACCGATAATGCAGACTTTCGGCAGGTGGGCTGCGCCGTTGAAACCCATCTTGTCTCTCCCTGTATTGTGCGGCGTCTCAAACGGGCCGCGCTTTAAAGTGGAGTGTATGGGGCTTTACGTGTGCGTCAACGCGTGACGCTACGGGAGGTTGTTCAGGGCGCACATACGCAAACCTGATTTAGCGACAAATCAGCAGGGTATATCTTCTGGGTCGATGTTCGACAAAATGAAGCTTGACGCGTTCGTGCTGCATCTCTCATTGATGGTACAATACCCTCATTGGCGCGGCGCAGCACATGTGTGATCTGCTCGTCGGTGAGCTGAACATCAATTGTCTGAGGCGCTCCTTTGAGACGCGTATTTATAGCTACCCCGGTTCCAAAGGGTGAGAAAATCATGGCATGCGGGCAGACATAGCCTTCATACTCGAATTCATTTGTGGTGCTCAACTCGATCTCATGCACTGGAAGAATAGCCGTTGAAAACAGAGTCCCCTCACGTCTCTCTTCGAGCACATAAAGGTAGAACCCGTCTGGAATTGTACTTGTGTCGTCTGGCAATATGACCTCACCAGAAACGCTCACGAATTGCCGGGGGGGCGTCGCGCACGCTGTGATCGCGGCTAGACATAAAATCGCAGGTACGTTCTTCATGTCACCTATCCCTTCAGCCGATTTCGACGACCTATCTGTGATCTGAGGCGCAAATGTGACTGGTCAGAGGCCTTTTATAGCTGTGTTGCGAGCGAGTTATAGCAATCGAGCTGGGCAAGCTTTGCCTCAAGTCGTGCAACAACTCAGGACGCCGCCGAAAAATTTTCGGTCTTACCTTAGGATAGAGGCACACATTGGCTAGATTTACAGAATAAGACTGAGTAACCTTAAGCGGTTCACGATAGTCAACTATCTAAAGCCTTCAGGGCTGAACCCGATAAAATACGTCACGAGGGAGAGTAAAATGGCGGACGGAATGGACCCGACCCTTGACCAGTTCAGGGCCGAAACACGGGCCTGGCTGGAGGAGAACTGCCCGGCGAGCATGCGCACCCCGCAAGTAGAAGACGAAACCGTCTGGGGCGGACGCAAAGAAAAATTTAAAAACCCGGACTCCAAGCTCTGGCTCGAGCGCATGGCCGCTAAAGGCTGGACGGCGCCAACATGGCCGAAAGCATATGGCGGCGGTGGCCTTACCAAGGAAGAGAACCTCATCCTGCAGCAGGAACTCAAGCGTATTAAAGCGCGTCCTGCGCTGAACTCTTTCGGTCTCTGGATGCTTGGCCCTGTGCTTTTGGAATACGCCAATGAAGAGCAGAAGCAGAAATTCCTGCCGGACATCGTCAACGGAAAAATCCGCTGGTGTCAGGGCTATTCAGAGCCGGGCGCAGGTTCTGACCTCGCTGGTCTCATGACGAAGTGTGAAGACAAGGGCGACCACTGGCTGGTGAATGGTCAGAAAGTCTGGACGTCTTATGCCGATCAGGCTGACTGGATTTTCTGTCTGGTACGTACTGACACGTCGAAAAAGCACGAGGGCATCTCCTTCCTTCTGTTCGACATGGAAAGCGAAGGCGTCGAAGCGCGTCCGATCAAGCTGATCTCCGGTTCATCTCCGTTCTGCGAAACCTTCTTCAACGATGTGAAGGTTCCAAAAGATCACCTCGTAGGTCGTCTGAATGGCGGCTGGGAGATTGCGAAACGCCTTCTCCAGTATGAGCGCTCAAACATCTCCGCGACGGGCTTCGGTGCGGACCGCGCTGGAACACCGCCGCTTCATGAGCGCGCGAAAGAGTATGTTGGCACAGATGCGAGCGGCAAACTGCTCGATCCGGATCTGCGCATGCGTCTGGCTGATCTCGCGATGGATGACAAAGCCTTCAAGCTGACGGTTGCCCGCATGGCCGAGCAGTCCAAGGCTGGTGAAGAAGTCGGTCACACGGCGAGCATCGTGAAATACGCTGCGGCGAAGCTGAACCAGAAGAAGACAGAAATGACTGTCGAAACGCTCGGCTATCAAGGCCTTGGCTGGGAAGGCGAGGGCTTCACTGATCTGGAACTTGCGTCCAACAAAGCGATGCTTCGTGCCAAAGCGAACTCGATTGAAGGCGGCACCTCAGAGGTGAACCTCAATGTGATCGCGAAGCGCGTTCTCGGGCTGAAAGAACATAAGGGGTGAAACCAACGCAACGTTGGCGCGCCCTGAGCGCGGCCGACCTGCGTTTGTTATCAAGGAAACGAAAATGACATTCGTACTTACTGAAGAGCAGAATATGCTCAAGGAAGCCGCTCAGGATTTCATGTCCGAGCAGCTCTCACTCACACACTTCCGCCAGCAACGTAATGCGGGCGCAAACGGCAAAGACCCTGAAAGCTGGGGCGCTATGGCCGAAATGGGCTGGTATGGCGTTCTGGTGCCGGAAGACTTCGGCGGTTCCGAATTCGGTTATGTCGGCATGGGTCAGGTTCTGGAAGCTCAGGGCCGCACGCTGGCGTCTTCTCCGCTTTTGCAGACAGCTATGGTCGGCGTATCAGCACTGGTTCTTGGCGGTACAGACGCACAGAAGTCTACGGTTCTGCCGAAGATCGCTGAAGGTAAGATTACAACGGCTCTGGCTGTGGACGAGCATGCTCACCACGCGCCGGCCAATGTTGCGATGACGGCTGAAGCAGCAGGTGGCGGCTACACGCTCACCGGTAAGAAAGTGTTTGTGCCAAACGGTCATTTCGCCGACCTCTTCATCATCGCAGCACGTACATCCGGTTCTGCGGGCGATACAGACGGCATCACGTTGTTCATGGTGCCACGTGAGACTGACGGCCTGACAATCAGCGAGCTCAGCACGCTTGATTATCATGGTGCAGCAAACCTCGAACTGGACGGCGTCGTGGTTCCGGCTGCAGATGTTCTCGGCGAAGTCGGTGGCGGTTTTGCGCTTCTCGATGCTGTGCTCGATCGTGGTCGTATCGGCGCGGCGGCTGAACTGCTCGGCCTGTCTGTGGCGGCGTTTGAAATGACGCATGAATATTTGCAGACGCGTAAGCAGTTCGGTCAGCTGATTGGGTCTTTCCAGTCTCTGCAGCACCGTGCAGCGATCATGTTCTCTGAAATCGAGCAGACGCGTTCTTGTGTGGCGGGCGCTCTGGCTGCGCTTGACGAGGGCCGCGATGATGTCGCTCAGATGGCATCTCTTGCGAAAGCCAAGGCGTCGCATCTGGCACACCTCGTCACGAACGAGACAATCCAGATGCATGGCGGTATCGGCATGACAGACGAACATGATGCAGGTTTCTTCATCAAGCGTGCGCGCGTTGTTGAGGCGATGTTCGGCGGCGAAGGTTTCCATAAGGAACGCTATGCGAGCCTTCTCGGCTTCTAGACTGTCCTGAAAAGGGACTCTGACTGTCCCAATTCTCGCATTAAGCGAAAGGCCCGATGAAGATCGGGCCTTTTTTTTAACCTTTTGAATCTGTTTGATTCTTTGGATTTTAATTCAGAAATGAAAGAAGTGTCTGCTTTGTTTTCAGGCAAAACGCCGAGAAAACAATGGATTATAAAAATTCTTCTCCGGAATATCCCCTTTTGCGCGAGCGCTGTTGCGAGTCTTGAAAACGCAATGATACGTTAACTCTACAGCTTGGTATTTTTGTTGCTGGTACTCGTTTAAATCGTGCGCTCGGGGCGCACCAAACGAACCTGGAGACGACATGAAGATCGTAACAATTGGCAGCTTCAAGGGTGGTACGGGGAAAACAACTTTGTGTGCAGTGCTGGCGACAGCTCTGACTCAACGTGGATTGAAGACCCGTGTTATCGAACTTGAAACGTCTACTAAACCTCTGGCTCGCTTTGAGGCTGCGCGCGAATTTGCAGACCTGAACAGCCCTAACGTCGCTGATCTTCACGTATCTGGAGGTCACCCTGACGTTCAGGACTGGCAAATGGGTTTCCGCAATCAGGCTGAAGAAGCTGCGCGTAAAGGCTATGACGTTCTGCTGATCGATACGGTTTCTGTCTGGAAGCCTGAAGTCATTGCAGCTCACTTAGTTGCCGATCTTGTCATCACGACAGTTACTGAGAGCCCTGTTGATCTCTATCAGATCATGCCGACAAACGGCCCGAGCATGCAGGCGACGCGCCCTTACTCACAGCTGATCGATCTTGTTCGCCGTCACGCGCAAAAGCGGAACAAAACCGATTTCGGCTGGTTTATGTGCCTGAACCGCAAATCCCATCTGATTACGCGCGTTGGCGAAAGCGTGCGCGAGCAGCTGCTCGATTTCTGCGAAGAGTCCAATATCGACCTGCTCGAAGGTCTGGTTGACCGCGTTGGCTACCGCATCATGATGGAGACAGGCGTGACGCCGGTAGACGATATTGCCGGTGAACCGATCCAGCGCAGCTTCCTGGCGGCACGCACGGAATCACGTCGCCTTGCAGCGCAGGTTATCCGTCAGTTGAACCTTCAGCCGGGCCAGCGTGCGAACTACGCGATTGCGTAACGCTTAAAAGGTTTATACCCCGAATAAGAAAAGGCCTGAGCATTGCTCAGGCCTTCTTTGAGTCTGGTTGGCTGATAGCGAGCCTTAGCTCGCTTTGCCCGGCGCGTTCTCAAGAACATCTTCCACGGAGCGGAGTCCCGGCTTCGGAGATGTAACCAGAACAGCCATATTACCCGGAAGGTGCTGGTTATCGAGCATCTTCTCGTGTGCTTCCGGAATGTCGCTCCATGGGAAAACTTCGGACATGCACGGGTCGATACGGCGATCTATCACAAGCTGGTTCGCCTGCGACGCCTGTTTCAGGTTCGCGAAGTGGGAGCCCTGAACACGTTTCTGACGCATCCAGAGGAAGCGGGCGTCCATGGTCAGGTTGAAGCCCGTTGTACCAGCACAGATCACAACCATACCGCCACGTTTTACGACGAAAACAGAAACCGGCATTGTGGACTCGCCAGGGTGTTCGAACACCATGTCGACGTCCTTTTTGCCCGTGATTTCCCAGATCGCCTTACCGAATTTGCGGCTCTCTTTCATATAATCATTGAACTCAGGGCCGTTCACAGTCGGCAGCTGACCCCAGCAATTAAAGTCTTTCCGGTTGAGTACGGCTTTGGCGCCCATACTCATCACGAAGTCGCGTTTGGATTCGTCTGACACGACGCCGATGGCGTGTGCACCGGTAACGGCGCAAAGCTGTGTCGCAAACGAGCCGAGACCACCGGACGCGCCCCAGACGAGGACGTGCTCACCCGGACGCAGAACGTGCGGACGGTGGCCAAACAGCATGCGGTATGCGGTTGCGAGCGTCAGCGTGTAACACGCGCTCTCTTCCCAGGTGAGGTGCTTCGGACGTGGCATACACTGGCGCGCCTGAACGCGGCAGAATTGAGCGAAGGAACCGTCCGGAGTTTCATAACCCCAGATGCGCTGGCTTGGCGAAAACATAGGGTCGCCGCCATTACATTCCTCGTCGTCGCCGTCATCCTGGTTACAGTGGATAACAACTTCGTCGCCTGGCTTTACACGCGTTACCTTGCGGCCAACAGCCCAGACAATGCCTGATGCGTCGGAACCAGCTACGTGGAAGTCAGCTTTGTGTACGTCGAACGGCGAAATTGGCTCACCAAGACCGGCCCAAACACCGTTATAGTTTACACCAGCGGCCATAACGAGAACCAGAACTTCATCGGAATCGATTTCTGGCACTGGAACCTGCTCAAGCTGCATTGCTTGATTCGGACGACCATGGCGCTCACGGCGAATGGCCCATGCGTGCATGAATTTTGGGACGTGGAACTCCGGTGGAATCTCACCAACGTCGTAAATATCTTTTTGCTCGCGAGACTGATTGGCTAAAGACATGCAGTTCTCCCCAAGAACGGTTAGAATATATCCGCCGTGATATTGTTGTACGTGCGGACATCGAGGCCGCTAACCTGACCGCTGGAAATGAAGAGTCAAGTATTTTTGCTGCGCCGCAATATAGTTTCCGGGTAAGTGTTGCGCGAAACCGAGGAAACATGCGCCTAAAGGGGGAAATATTTCGTAGTCTGACGAAATGTCTCGCCTGTTCTGCGTGTCGTTTGTGTTGCATTGCACACTAACTCGGGTTTATCTGGCGCCGGGAGAAAACGAAAATGACTGAGACGCCTTACCAGCACGCGGCCGACAGGCCGTGGATTTTCCGCACTTATGCGGGCCATTCAACAGCCGCAGAGTCCAATGCGCTGTACCGGAAGAACCTTGCGAAGGGCCAGACGGGCCTCTCGATTGCCTTCGACCTGCCAACGCAGACTGCCTATGACGCAGACCATGTACTCTCACGTGGTGAAGTGGGCAAAGTGGGCGTGCCAATTGGCCATCTGGGCGATATGCGCACCCTGTTTGACGAAATTCCAGTCGCCGAGATGAACACCTCGATGACGATCAACGCACCTGCAGCGTGGATGCTTGCTCTTTATGTGGCGCTGGCAGACGAGCAGGGCGCAGATCGCAAGGCGCTGCGTGGTACGACGCAGAACGACATCATCAAGGAATATCTCTCGCGCGGTACTTATGTCTTCCCGCCAAAGCCGAGCATGCGCCTCATCGCAGACATGGTCAGTTGGTGCTACACAGAGACTCCGAAGTGGAACCCGCTGAATGTGTGTTCCTACCACCTTCAGGAAGCGGGTGCGACGCCTGAGCAGGAGCTTGCTTACGCGCTTGCAACAGCGTGCGCCGTTCTCGATGCGACGAAAGAAGGTGGTCAGGTTCCTGACGAAGACTTCGAAGTCGTCTTTGGACGTATCTCCTTCTTTGTGAATGCTGGTGTGAAGTTCGTCACCGAGCTTTGCAAAATGCGTGCATTCGTCGACATGTGGGAAGAGATCGGTCGTGAACGCTATGGCGTGACAAATCCGAAATCGCTCCTGTTCCGTTATGGTGTTCAGGTGAACTCGCTCGGCCTTACTGAGCCGCAGCCGGAAAACAACGTCTATCGTATCCTGATCGAGGCGTTGGCTGTCACACTGTCCAAGCGTGCCCGCTGCCGTGCGCTTCAGCTGCCAGCCTGGAACGAAGCGATGGGCCTGCCGCGTCCATGGGACCAGCAATGGTCTCTGCGCCTGCAGCAAATCCTCGCATACGAAACAGATTTGCTCGAATTTGAAGACCTGTTCGACGGCTCTCATGTCGTCGAAGCGAAGACGAACGAACTGAAAGAAAAAGCCCGCGCGGAACTCGCCAAAATCGACGCTGCCGGCGGCGCTGTCGATTCGGTTGAGTATATGAAAGCCCAGCTCGTTGAGAGCCAGCGCCAGCGCGTTGCTGGTATCGAAACGGGCGACCACATGGTCGTTGGCGTCAACGCTTACAAGGAAACGGAAGAAAGCCCGCTCTCTGCTGGCGAGAAATCCATCCAGAAAGTCGACCCTATGCTTGAGGCTGAAACCGTTGCCAAGCTGAAAGCGTGGCGCGCGGCGCGTGATGCCAAAGCAGTTGATGCGGCGCTGGAAGGCCTGCGCTCTGCGGCGGTTGAAGGCCGTAACATGATGGAGCCGAGCATTGTCGCGGCGAAAGCTGGCGTCACAACTGGTGAGTGGGGCGGCGTTCTGCGTGAAGTCTTCGACCAGTATCGCGGCCCGACAGGTGTGTCTCTCGTAATCGCTTCCGATCCGGAATCCAGAGAGGCCGAGATCAAGGCCGAGGTCGAGCGCGTCTCTGAAGTGCTGGGCAGCACTCTGACATATGTTCTGGGTAAGCCAGGTCTTGATGGACACTCAAACGGCGCAGAGCAGATCGCTTCAAAAGCGCGTCAGGTGGGCATGAATGTTCGCTATGACGGCATCCGCTTTACACCGGAAGAGATTGTCGCGCAGGCAGTTGAAGAGAAGGCTCACGTGGTTGGTCTTTCAATCCTTTCCGGATCTCACGTCGAGCTGGTGCGCGATGTAGCCGCTAAAATGCGTGAAGCTGGCATTGGCCACGTACCGCTCGTTGTCGGTGGTATCATTCCGCCTGAAGACGAACTGGTTCTGAAGCAGGTCGGCGTCGCGCGCGTCTATACGCCGAAAGACTATAAGCTAAACGAGATCATGGCAGACATCGTCGCCACGGTTGAGAAGAGCGCGTCAGAAACTGTGTAGCTGACAGCAGCAACAAAACGATTGAGGCGGATGGTCGTTTGATCGTCCGCCTTTTTTGTGTTTACTCCGCCGCCTCGTCCTGACCGTTGCCGAAGAGCTTACCTTTCTCCGTGATGAACACGATGATCAGGCTGACTAAACCCAGGCCAACATAGCCCATCAGAACAGGGATAAGCGTGCCATCATACTGGCGGGCAATAAAGCCGCCAATGCTGGCTGCCATGGTTGTCGACGCAAAGCCGAGCAGAGCAGAGGCTGTGCCCGCAATGCGGCCAAGTGGCTCCATCGCCATTGAATTGAAGTTTGGTCCCATAAAGCCGAAATTCATGAAGACCAGTGCGAAGAAAAACATAAACACATAGAGGTTCGGGCCAAAAATATGTGTCACGATCAGCAGAACGATGCTGAAGAAAGTGAAGCCGAACAATGCCGCATGAGAGATCACGCGCTGGCCGAATTTCTCCACAATGCGGGAGTTGGTGAAGTTCGCGACGCTCATGGCTGCGGCGATACCCGCGAACCAGAAGACGAATGTTTCTGGCGTCTGGAAGATGTCGTTGAAGATCTGCTCTGACGCGGAAATGAAGGCAAAAAGTGCACCAAAGATCACGCCGCTTGCGAGCATGTAGCCGAGCGCGAGGCGGGTTTTGAACACGGTGGCATAGGCTTCGAAAATGGCTTTCGGCGCAATGCTGGTGCGTTTTTCGGGCGGGCGTGTCTCAGGCATGCGGAAGTGCGACCAGACGAGCATGATCGTGCCGCCAATCGCCAGAATACCGAAAGTGCTCTGCCAGATATGGAAGAAGTTCAGAACCGTCTGCCCGATAAGCGGTGCGAGAATTGGCACCACCATAAAGACAGTCATAACCAGAGACATAATCCGCGCCATGCCACGGCCAACGTAAAGGTCGCGGACGACACTCACGGCGATAACGCGCGTACCTCCGGCGGCGACACCCAGCACAAAGCGCCAGATCAGCAAAGTTTCGAAGTTATGCGCTAAGGTGCAACCAAGGCTCGCCAGAACGTACCCGATCAACACAAGGCTTAGAACGCTTTTTCGGCCAAACCGGTCTGTGATCGGCCCCCAAAGCAGCTGTGATGTACCAAAACCCAGCATATAGATCACAACAATCAGCTGGGCGTCGTTTTCTGTTGGTGCGTTGAGAGCACGGCCGATCTCGGACATGGCAGGGAGCATGACATCGATCGCAAGCGCATTCAGCGCCATAAGCAGCGCCGTCATTCCAACGAATTCAGTTGTCGAGATTTTTTTGCCGGTCGGGGGGGCGGACGCTGTAGTCATTCTGGGTCCGATACTCCTTTTTTCTGGGAAAGGAAACGGTCAAAATTTGACGATTTCGATGAGTTATTCTCACCAGCGTCGAAATGGTGCGAGATATTTCTGGTCATAGCTCGCCTGACGGAAAAATTCTTCGAGCTGCCCGAGAGCAATTGATAGATAGGGGCATTTTGCTGTATCTGGCCCCATGACCACATATACAGTTGCTGCCCTTTATAAATTTACTGCCTTTCCTGACTTTGAAAGCTGGCAGGAGAAAATCCGTGATTTCGCGAATGCACGCGAGATTTGCGGCTCTCTGCTGATCGCGAGCGAAGGCATTAACGGCACAATCGCGGGCCCGACCGAAACAGGCATGCGCGAGATGATCGACTATCTGGAAGCCATCCCCGCGATTGGCACGCTGGAAGTGAAATACTCCCATGCGCAGGCTAAACCGTTCAAGCGAATGAAGGTCCGTCTGAAGGAAGAAATTGTGCGCATGGGTGTGCCGGGCATCGACCCGAACCGCACTGTTGGCACCTATGTTGATCCGAAAGACTGGAACAAGCTGATTGCGGACCCTGAAACGCTGGTCATTGATACGCGTAACTCGTTTGAGTTCGACATGGGTACGTTCAAAGGCGCGGTGGACCCGGAAACACGTACCTTCCGCGAATTTCCAGGCTGGGTGGACCAGCATGTCGGCAAGCCGGGCGAGCGCAACGCAAAGAAAATCGCTATGTTCTGTACGGGCGGCATTCGCTGTGAAAAGGCAACGGCCTATCTCAAGGAAATGGGCCATGACAAGGTGTATCACCTCAAGGGCGGCATCCTGAAGTATCTGGAAGACGTGCCCAAGGAAGAGAGCCTCTGGCAGGGCGAATGCTTCGTTTTTGACGAACGGGTCGGCATTAAGCACGGCCTTGAGCTGGGCGAATATGTCAGCTGCCATGCGTGCGGCCGGGGCGTCAGCCCTGAAGGTCAGACGTCTGAGAACTATGTGCCGGGCGTCTCCTGCGACTATTGTATCGACAAGTTCACGGAGAATGACCGCGAGCGTTTCCGTCAGCGCCAGCTCCAGCTGGAGCTGGCCAAAAAGCGCGGTGAAGCGGGTATGGGGCCAGAGGCACGTCCGGACCTTCTGCGCGAACACCGCGAAGCCGAAGACATGCAGGAAAACGGGGAGGGGTAATGCCCGTACCCGTTCTCTACAGCTTCCGCCGATGCCCTTATGCCATGCGTGCGCGCCTTGCGATCCAGTCTTCCGGCACGCAGGTCGAGCTGCGGGAAATCCACTTGAAGCACAAGCCCGAGCATATGCTGGAGGCATCGCCGAAAGGCACGGTGCCTGTTCTCATTCTTCCGGATGGCAGCGTGATCGACGAAAGCTTTGATGTGGCTAGATGGGCGCTCGCAGAGGCCGATCCGCAGGGCTGGCTTGCGCCGTTTGAAGCTGATCGCGAAACGGCTGATTTCCTGATTGCGCGGAATGATGGCCCGTTCAAACATCATCTCGACCGCTATAAATATGCCAGCCGTTATGAAGACGTGGATGCCAGCGAGCACCGAGCTGAAGGGCTAAAAATTTTGGAAGACCTCGACGCACGTCTGGCCGGCACTGGTTATCTGATGGGGGCGAAATTCACCTTTGTGGACGCCGCCATTGCTCCGTTTGTGCGCCAGTTCCGCATTCCGGACCAAGACTGGTTTGATAATCTGCCTCTGCCTGCGCTCATCAAGTGGGTGTACGACTTCATGGAGAGCGACCGCTTTGTCAGCGTCATGAAGAAGTATCCTCGTTGGGAAGGCGGCGAGGGCGAGCCATTTCCTGCTGTCCTCTAGCTGCTCTTAATCCAGCACGAAGCTGAGGCTGGCAAAGCTTGTCGCATAGTCGGCGCCGAACGCGCGCTCTGATACCGGCATGGCCCACGCTGCGTGAAGATACCAGTCACCTTCCGGCGGGCGGTCGAAGTTGACCATACCGTTTTCATCAGTCGTGATTTTGACCGGCTCGGTCATCGTGTCCGTGCGGTTGATATGCAGCGTGCCCCCTTCAAGTGGTTCACCCAGATAGAGAAGCTGGAAGGACAGTGTCTCGGAGCACCCCTCTGACGGACTTTCGAGCGGGATGATTTCCAGCACATGGCCGACCGGCTGGCTGATAAAGCCTGTTTCACAAGCTACCTCACCCTCCGGCAGGACAAGCGCTTTCATGAAGCGGGAATAAACTTCAGTGCCGGGGCGGTTAAGGTCTCCGCTGGATGCCCTGTGGCGCAGTATGGGCGAAATACCTTCCTCTGCGGCGTATTCGAGAAACGTCTCGGCATCCAGCCGACTGCTTGCGCGGAATGTTGTGAGCGTGAGCATGTGAGCTTCATCCGGGGACATATCAAGCTGGAGCGTATCGCCCGGCTGCAAATCTGCTGCCTCCGTCAGAAGTGAGCGGCGCATGCTCGCTGATTCCAGTGTCATGGAAGCCAGACGCGCCGGATGCATATTATAAGCGGCGAGGTCATCGGCATGTCCGGAGAAGAAGCTTACGGTGACGCCAACGTCGCTGCGGTCTGCTTCCATCCATGCGTCGTGTGCACATACGGGCAGGGCGGCAAGGGCGAGGCAGGCTGAAGCCAGAGCTGTTTTTGCTAGCATGATCGTTACTCTCTTTGTTCTGAATGCAAAGCTGTTACGGCGCGGTGTTTAAGACTGGTGCAAAAAAGTTCCAATAAAAGTGCACAATTTTCCAGTACCGCTGCGTAACCCAAGTCTCGTCTACTATAATCAGGGAGTTTCAGATGGGACTAAAAGCATTACTCATAGCGGGTGTAGCTATGGCGACGGGGCTATCTGCTTATGCCTCCAGCCACCGCGAAGCGCCTGGTATTACCGAACAGCCCAAGGTCGACGGCACTGACTTCTACATGTTCCGCAGCTACGAGCCGGGCCGCGAAAATTACGTCACGTTCATTGCGAATTACCAGCCGCTTCAGCTACCATATGGCGGTCCGAATTATTTCACCATGGACCCTGATGCCCTCTACGAAATTCACATCGACACTGATGCGGATGCGGTTGAGGACCTCACATTCCAGTTCGATTTTGATAACTCACTGAATAATGGAGGCATCGCACTCAATATTGGCGGCGAGACAGTTCCTGTGCCGCTGCGTGCAATTGGTGACCCTTCCTCATCCGGAAATCTCAATGAGAGCGAGAGCTATGAGCTCTACATGATTACAGGTGATCGCCGCACCGGAGAGCGTGTCTCGCTTGGTACATTCGACAAGCCATTTGACAATTCCGGTACGAAAACCATTCCCGATTATCCGGGCTATGCCGACCAGTTCATCTACCCGCTTTCCATTCCCGGATGTTCCGCGCAAGGCCAGGTCTTTGTTGGCCAGCGCGCAGAAGCGTTTGCGGTGAACCTCGGTGAAATCTTCGACCTTGTGAATCTCGTGCCAATTGATGGCGATGTGCCGCTTAACGAGAACGGCGACACCTTCCCGGGCGGCATCACGCAGGATCGTGCGAATGATGACCTTGTAGGCCGTGCCAATGTCACATCACTGGCAATCGAGCTGCCAATCGACTGCCTCAATGATGACGGCGACGACATTATTGGTGCGTGGACAACAGCCAGCCTGCCACAGGCGGAAATTGAAGATCCATCGCCGACCTATGAGCGGACATCTGTTTATGGCGGCGCCTATGTACAGCAGTCGCGCCTTTCAGCGCCTCTGGTGAACGAAGTCGTTATCGGTCTTCCGGACAAGGATTTGTTCAACGCAGCAGAGCCGACGCAGGACTCAGCGCTGGCAACCTATGTCACCAACCCGACACTGCCGGCCCTGTTGGATATCCTTTTCCGTGATGCGGTGAACTCCTCGCTCGGTACGAATATTGAAAATCTTGCGCCGCAAAACTATCCGCGCAACGACCTTGTCGCGGCCTTCCTGACCGGCATTGACGGGCTGAACCAGCCTGCAGATGTGACCGCGTCAGAAATGATGCGTCTCAACCTTGGCATCGCGCCGACACCGCGTGATCAGCAAAGCACGTTTGGCGTAGCTGGTGACGATCTGGCCGGCTTCCCGAATGGACGCCGTCCGGGCGATGACACGGTGGATATCGCACTTCGCGTGGTCATGGGTGCGCTTTGCTATCCGGTGCCAATTCAGGGGGTAGAGACAGACCTCGGTCTTTGTGCTCCTGAAGATGCACCAGTCGGCAATGTTCCATTCACGGACGGTGCGCCAATCAGCGCGAGCGAGCTACCGGACAGCTTCCCGTATCTGAACGACCCGATTCCGGGGGCCACAGGATAACAGGAGCACATTATGAGACATTCAAAATCACTTCTGGAGGTTTCTCGGACTGCCCTGTTGGTTGGCTTTTTAGGGCTTTCGCTAGCGGCATGTTCCGGTGGCGGTGGGGATAACAATAATGCGGGTCCCTTCCCGACGCCGACACCCACGCCGTCGCCGCCACCACCTCCGCCGCCTCCGCCACCACCTCCACCTCCTCCGCCACCACCGCCGCCGGTACCGGCGAGTCAGGCGGCCTCACAGCTTGGAGGCGGGTTTAATATGGCTTTTACCGAACCACCTTTCGGGACGCCTTATGACCCGCAGCAGAACGATGTTGCTGAGCTGACGGCGACTGTGGATCCGATCGACATCGGAAATCCATAGGCGGATGTACCACTTGAAAATGAAAAGCCCCGACCATGTGGCCGGGGCTTTTTTATGCATGTTGCCGCGGAAGTTTACTCAAACGTCTCCGCGACCACACCGCCGCGACCGGACCAGTTCTCATCCGTAATCGCTGCCCGTGACGTGATGCCGAGGTTTACGAGCATAATAAACGCGAATGCGTTTCCGCTGATCACGGTGGATAAACCCATCATGGCAAACAATGTTGGTGTGAAGCTCGTGTCATTCTGCGTCGCCATGCTCGTCATGACCGGCATCACTAGAAGGAGTTGCAGCACGAGGGACAAAACATAATAGGCTACGATGGGAATTAGAAACGCCCCGAATAATGGCCAGAAACGACCTTTTGTGACGGCTTCAGCTTCAAAGAAAGTGATTTTGTTGTCCCGTATCGTCACGGCGGAAGCTGGCGCAAATTGTACTGCTAGCGCCAGGAGGCCAAGATAGGCCGCCAAATTGAAAATTAGGGCCAGAAAGGGTGCTGCCATGGGGAATCCAGCGGCGACGATCATGACAAGTACGCCAAAGATAAAAACGACAATCGCCATGACGATCATAGCCAACAGACCCATGAGTATCCACCGGAGGTAGACGCCGATCACGCGCAGCTCGTCTTTGCCGAAGCGAATTGAGAATGCCTCATTGCGGATATACCGGCGAAGGGCGGACGCTTCGAGCACGGCCATCACGGCCACTGTAAGAGGCACGAGGATTGCCATTGTGCCGAACATTCTGCCTACGATCCCAAACGCTTCTTCGTTGGATACTGGAACCGTCTGGCCGGGTGCCGTGATACCGAAGCTTGCCATCATATCGAACATCATGAACATGCTGCCACCGAAAAGAAGTGTCATGGCAATGAACGCCGTAAGAAGCCATTTCCAGACAAAGCTGCCCGGGCCTTTAGTATTCTGAAAATGCATCAGCGCAGAGCTGAAAGTGAATTTTTCCATGAGTTGTTCCCCTTGGAGCGAGTTGAAACAGGTGATGAGATGATTAGTCGAAGGTTTCGGCGACAGTGTCTGTCTGGCCGACCCAATCCGGATCAGTAAGAACCGCCTTAGACGTGATCCCGAGCATGATGAGTTGGAGGATGGGCGCGGTCAGGACGAAAACGCCTACAGTGATCACAGCTGTGATCAGATCAGTCTTAAACGCATTGGTCGGATCATATAGAGACCGGTCCTGCGGCGGAGTGTTTGTAAGTTGCAGGATTACGGGGACGACAAAAAGATCGACAATCACATCCAGAGCGTAGAACGGCAATGTAACAACCAATGCTGCAGCGAGGAGGCGCCAGAACTTACCAGACACTATTCTTTTTGACGAAATGAAGAGGACTTTGTTTTCACGGATGGTGAGCGCCGAAGCCGTCATGAAGGATATCGCAACGTAAATCGCAAGGCCAACAAACGGCAGTGCCAACAGCGACGTAGTGATAAGGTTTGCGGTGGCGTTCCGGCTCATGCTTGAGACGATTGCGTTGCCGAACATCATTAGGAAAAGTAATGCTGCGAAGGCGCAGAGAAAGATGAGGCCTGCCCAGCAGAAAAAAACGCCGAGCAGTCTGAATTCGTCTTTGCTGAAGCGAAGGGAAAAGCCCTCTCGTCGGATGTACCAGCGAAGCGCAGAGGCTTCGAACATTGCAAGGATCGCTACAAAAAATGGCAGAGGTAATATTTGCCGCCACAAATTCGCAAATGGATGAGTGGCGCGAAACTCGCCCTCCGCAATGGCCTCCAGAGCTTGATAGTATGAGTAAAGCTCTATGCCGCTGACAATGGCATTCGCCAGGCCCAAAACCAGAAAATAAGCCAGCAGCCATTTCCACACAAAGCCAGACGGCCCTTGTGAGTTCCGGAAATGCATCAGCGCCGAGCTGAAGCTGAATTTTTCCATGAAACCGCCCTCATCATCCCGTTCTGATTAAATCGACGTTTGAGTGGAGATACAAGGCTATACTCGCGCTTGAGTAGTGTTTGTTTCGTTGAAACTGTTGGCCTTTCGGGCAGGCTGTCGACAAGTGCGGGCAGATCATCCATGGTCTTTAAAAGGATGATTTGAGCGGATTTTCAGGGGTTTCAGGCAATGCAATTTGTCTTGCATATCGGCACCAACAAGACAGGCACATCGAGCATTCAGCGCGCCTTTTTTGAAAACCGCGAGGCCCTGAAAGAGCGCGGGGTCATATACCCGCTGACAGGTCTTGAACCAGAAACCCCAGCGCACCACCATTTGTCGCGCGTGTTGCGAGGCCGACGCGCCGATGAACTTGGTATGGAGCCAGCCTGGCGGGATCATTTCGTGCAGGAGATACGAGAGTACGATACCTGCGTCCTCTCCAGTGAGAACTTTCACACCATTCCGAACCCGGAATGCGTCGCTGAGCTTCTGCCAAAGAAGCGGACCAAGGTTGTCGTCTATCTGCGCGAACACGCGACCTATATGATTTCCTGGTACCAGCAGGCGGTGCAGTCCCGAAATACTGCGATGGACCTGCCGGAATTTGTCGATGCCTTTTTCATCAGCTTTACCGAGCTGGTGGATCGCTGGGCAAAAGTGTTCGGACGCAAGAACGTCATCGTTCGCCAATATGACCGTCGCACGCTGAAAAATGGCGATGTGGTAGCTGATCTTGCGAGCATTGTGCAGCCGGGGCTTGAGAGCGTTTTCGAGAATGACGACTTTGCTTTCAACCAGAGCGTTGCGGGCAATCTATTGTTTGCAAAGCGCCTTCTGAATTGCTTCATCACTAAGCCGGAATCCCTTTCCATCGCGAACGAGATTTCGGCCATGGTGCATCTCGACTCGACCTTTAAAGGCAAAATTGAAGTCGATCAATCTGTCGTGAAGCGCGCTGCATTTCTGGCGAAGAATGATCGCATCACACTAAAGAAGAGATATGGCCTCGATCTGATCCCGCGGCATGAAGGCATAGAAGGATCGCTCTATCCGGATATGTCCCGCCTGAAACAGGATATCGAGACGATCCGCGCGGAGTGCAAGCGGCGAAATTTCAAATCGGATGAGTATTTCGAACGCATGTTCAGCGCGCTCTGACCAAGAAAAAAGCCCGCTCGAAAGCGGGCTTTTCCGTTTGTGTGGGGCGCAGTGCTTACGCGACGCGCTCAACCATCATTTTCTTGATCTCACCAATCGCTTTGGCAGGGTTCAGGCCTTTCGGGCAAACCTGTGCGCAGTTCATGATGGTGTGGCAGCGATAGAGTTTGAACGGATCTTCCAGATCGTCCAGACGCTCGCCTGCCGCTTCGTCGCGGCTATCGATCAGCCAGCGGTAAGCGTGAAGCAGGGCTGCAGGGCCTAGATATTTGTCACCATTCCACCAGTAAGACGGGCAGGATGTAGAGCAGCATGCGCACATGATGCATTCATACAGGCCATCCAGCTTGTCACGATCTTCCGGCGTCTGCTTCCATTCTTTCTCCGGCTCTGGTGTGTCCGTTTTCAGGAATGGCTGTACATAAGCGTGCTGCGCGTAGAAGTTTGTGAGGTCCGGAACGAGGTCCTTCACAACTGGCATGTGCGGCAGCGGCGCAATTGTAATGGAAGACCCGGCAATCTCTTTCCAGCCCTTTGTGCAGGCGATCGTGTTGCGGCCACCAATCATCATGGCACAGGAACCACAAATACCTTCACGGCAAGAGCGACGGAATGTGAGCGTAGAGTCGATATGCGTTTTGATGTAAATCAGAACGTCGAGAACCATCGGTCCGCAATCGTCCATATCGACGAAGTAAGTATCCCAGCGCGGATTGCCGTCAGCTTCAGGATCATAACGATAGATTTTGAACTTCTTGACGTTCGCACCCTCAGGCTTCGGCCATGTCTTGCCTGTTTGAACCTGCGAATTTTTTGGAAGCGTCAGCTGAACCATAATATCCCGTCCTTACAAATCTTCAGCGGTTTTATAACCGGCTTTGAAGTAAAAGATAGATCACTGATAAATTTCTGACAGGTTTTCGATGAAAAGCCAGAACGTCATGATTGTCTGACCCCTGTTTGCTCAGTCTACGCCCGAATTTCAAGGGTTTTTCCGACGACTCAGTCCCTAAACAGGCTCAGGGAACAGCTTCAGGCTTTCCTGCGAACTGAAGTTGCTCAGACCGGGCAATGCAAAAGCGATTTCTTCCTCTGTCAGCCCGAACCAGCGGCCGAGAGGTTCTGCATATTGATCGACCGAAAGCGAGGGTAGGAGCCGCCCTGCGCCAGCGTCATTTGCATGCCCCAGATCGTAAGGCGGAATGTCGCCGAATATGGTCTGGCCCTCAACGGCATCGCCGATGACGAAATGGTGTCCACCCCAGCCATGATCGGTGCCATCGCCATTGGAGGCGAGGGACCGCCCGAAGTCGGACGCCGTGAAAAGGGTGACGTCGTTCATGAGGCCGAAGGCGTCCATCGTCTGAACGAAACGCGAGATGCCATCGCTTAACTTGCGCTGCAGACCGGGTAGATCAGCGGCCTGACTGGAGTGGGTGTCGAAGTTGCCGATTGCGACAAAGAAAACCTGCCGGCGTTGCCCCAGCGCGACGCGGGCCTGAATGGCGCGGGCGACGGCTTCCAGTTGTGGGCCAAGTGCATCATTGGCGAAGCTGATCGGAAGGTCCGGCGCGTTCTGTGTTGCGTTGTTATAGGCCTCATTGGCCAGAAATGCCGTTTCCTGAATGGAGGCGATATCGCGCCCGATCAGATTGTTACCGTCATAGTCGTTAGCCTGAAGAAAGGCGCGCAGCCGCTGAAAGCTCTCTTCGCCTTCCTCGGCATTTCGGGCCTGTTCGGCGCGGGCCAGCTGGTCAAAGCTGCCGGCGCCATTACGGCCAAGCTCATAGGGCTGTGCGCGATCGCCGACCAGAAAGACAGACGATCCGGCAGTTGAGATTGTGGTGAAGGATTCGCCGGAATTGGCTGATGATGAAATTGCTGCATCGGCAAACCGGCCGCCCCAGCCGCGCCGTGCACCTTCAGGTGCATTGGCCATCCATGTTGATTGTTGGTCGTTGTGGGAGAATAGCTGGCGCGGAATACGAGCTGTGCGCTGTCTGAATTGATCCAGCGTTAAGGGCTCGATCAGCGGCCCCACATTGCCGACAATAGATGCCCGCCCGCTTTCAAACAGGGCATGCAGCTCCGAGAGTTCTTCGGGTAGAGCAAACTGGCGGCCTTCAAACTGGTTCGCGTTGACAGGATTGAGCGGCAGGAGCCGGTCGCGAACCCGCGTCGACCCGCCACCAAGCCGGTTGTAGGAACTGAGAAGCGACGACCGCACACGCGAATAGCTTTCATAGTTCGCCTCGTCGAAGGGCAGAACCGTGTCGTGACAGTCCATTCCGCCGAGCAGGAAGATGCAGACGAGTGCGCGATAGCCGGACACGTCGGCGGCGCTGGCCTGCTGAAAACCCGTCAGCGCAGTTGTAAGACTCGCTGCGGTCGCCGCAGAAAGCCCGGCAGCACTGGCATATCGAAGAAGTGAGCGTCTGGAGAGGTTCATGGTCATGCTCCTTAGCGCTGGAGAAGATAGTCGGTGGAGGAGAGGGTCAGGAAAACGGCGAGGCGGACTCGCAGGCGCTGGCCATCCCTGAACTCGCGGACTTCCGGATCGATCAGTGCCAGTTGGTCGATGATGGACTGACGCGTTCCCTCGCTCATCGTGCCGAACGTCAGATAGGTATCGAGGTAGTCGACAAGGTCTTCCTCATTGTCTGCAAGTTCGATGAGCTCGTCATAATCGGGCAGAAACACATTGCGTTCGGGTTCGGCGAACTGGGCAGGAACTTCGTTGATAAAGAACCCCATGAAGTTCGCGACAGTGGGGATGGTGCCTGCATTGAAAATCTGTAGTTCGGGAACGGTTAGCCCTGCTTCGCCAGACTCTGTGCCCGGCGCGACATAGCCCGGACGGAAAAAATCGAAGACGCTTGGCGCGCCATAGGCCGCAACGCCGAGTGTGTTCTGATTGGTTGGTATCCAGAGATTGGTAAGCCCTTGAGGGGAGACAGGTTCTGCATCAAACGCGCGCGCCCAATGGGTAAAGCGCAGTATGGGCTCTCTCACTTTGCCAAACTCGTCATCGAACAGGGACTGGTCGCCTGTAGCATCCTCATCCATGAGTACAGCTGCCACAGTGGCGGCAAGGTCACCCCGCTCGCCCGTGCCAACCAGATCACCGTCCGGAAGCACATAGCCTCCCTGATTGAATGCAGTTGCGACGCGCGCAATATAGTCTGGGTCCGGGTGACTGGTGACCAGTCGCTGGATGAGCTGACGTCCGATAAACGGTCCGACATTGGGATGATCGAACAGGGTGTCGAGCGCTGTATCTATGGACTCTTCGCCGCCCGTCCCGGCGGGTATGGACACTCCCAGAA